>Ga0268276_1000015_pt1 | contig 226225 bp, 199 predicted proteins | sample saktaG_4_FD_190145 | JGI IMG/M metagenome (GOLD analysis project Ga0268276, IMG submission 190145) | Saline water microbial communities from Sakinaw Lake, British Columbia, Canada - sak_2010_1_5_45m | ecosystem: Environmental > Aquatic > Non-marine Saline and Alkaline > Saline ... | reverse complement strand
GATATTTAGTGATTGCTGAGGTTAAGGTTGTTTTGCCATGGTCTACATGACCGATAGTACCCACATTAACATGGGGTTTAGTTCTTACAAATTTTTCTTTTGCCATTTGATTTTTCCTCCTTAAATACAAAAAAATAGAATTTCTATATTTATCTAATTTAACTGGAGCCCACGACCAGAATTGAACTGGTGACCTCATCCTTACCAAGGATGCGCTCTTCCGACTGAGCTACGCGGGCGCAATGTTTAGAGTGGTGGGGAGGGAAGGATTCGAACCTTCGAAGGCGTTCAGCCAACGGATCTACAGTCCGCTCCATTTAACCACTTTGGTACCTCCCCATTATTTTCGTATCTCGTATATCGTCGTCCGTATCTCGTTATAGAAACAGGTTTTAAATATTCATCTGATATCCTCAATTATTGCTTCTTTGCGAGATACGATTCACGAGATACTATTTTATTATCTTGGAGCCGATGATCCGGTTCGAACGGATGACCTGCTGATTACAAATCAGCTGCTCTGCCAACTGAGCTACATCGGCGATTTTACACATTATAGTTATTTTCAATAATTAAGTCAATTTTTTTAAAAACTATTTCGTAATTAATTCTAACTTCCTTTTTATCCTTTGTAAAGCATTATCTATAGACTTTACATGCCTTCCTAAATCAGCTGCAATTTCTTGATAAGATTTAGCATCTAAATAAGATTCCAAAACATCTCTTTCTAATTCTGATAATATTCTTTTGATTCTCACTTTTAGATTGTTCAATTTTTCACTGTTTAAAAATAAGTCCTGAGGATCATTAATGTTCATATTATCTACAATATCCAATAAGGTTCTGTCAGAATCCTCATTATAAATTGGCCTATTAAGAGATATGTATGAATTTAAAGGTATATGTTTTTGCCGGGTAGCACTTTTTATGGCTGTAATAATCTGCCGAGTAATACATAATTCAGCAAATGCCTTAAAAGAGGAAAGTTTTTTAAATTGATAATTTCTTACTGCTTTGTAAAGTCCAATCATTCCTTCCTGAATGATATCTTCCGTATCAGCACCGACCAAAAAATACGAGCGGGCCTTTATTTTTACTAATTTTTTATATCTATTAATCAAACATTCTTCTGCTAACAAATTTCCTTGGCAAGCTAAGCAAATAAGCTCTTCATCATCACAATTCCGGTAATTAATAAAACCCCCTTCCCCTTCTTTTAGCCTCATTAATTAATCCTCCTTAGAAATTCGTATCTCGTATTTCGTATTTCGTATATCGTAGAGTATATAGTTAGTTGGTTACTTAGTTACCTGGCTAGTTAGTTAAGCTAGTTATTAGTTGACTAATTAAATTCGCTATTCCTTTTTACTAAATCATCCTATTCTTATTCTGTCTTCTGGTTTCATATTTCTTTACTATATACTATATATATACTAATTAGTCTTCTTTCTTATATTTTCCTCACGATATACAATATACTATATACGAGACACGCTATTTAATTTTCTTCCACCTTACTCCTTCAGGGGTATCTTCGAGAAGTATTCCTTTTTCCTTCAATTTATCTCTAATTTGATCCGATTCAACCCAATTCCTCTTTTTTCTCGCCTCTTCTCTCCCTTCAATTAATTTTTTGATTTCTTGCTCGAAACTTTCTTCTTGATCAAAAACTTTCAAAATCCCCAATATTTCACCGGCTAATTCCTGATAAAATTTAAGAATTTTTTCTAACACTTCTTTATTTTTTGTACTCGGAGAGTTCAGGTAGGTATTTACCTCTCTGGCAAAACTGAATAACCAGCTTAGGGCAACAGGGGTATTAAAATCATCATCCATAGCTTCTATAAATTTTTGTTCATTCTCTTTTCTTTTTTCTAATATCAGCTCATCATTTTTATCTTTTGATTTTCTAAATTTACCCTGTTTTAATAAATGTTTTACATTAAAAATTGTATTATTTAATCTCTGCAAACTGCTCTCTGCTTGCTGAAGCTGCTCTTCGTTAAAATTAAGGGGGCTCCTATAATGAGCTGAAAGGATGAAATACCGAATTATTTCTCCTTTGTATTTCTGGCTGATGTCTCTTACCCTCATTATATTTCCTAAAGATTTAGACATTTTCTGATTATTTAAACAAAGGTAACCATTATGCATCCAGTACCTTACAAACTGTTGATTAGTGTAAGCTTCGCTTTGGGCAATTTCATTTTCATGATGAGGAAAGATTAAATCTGAACCCCCGGTATGTATATCAAAACTTTTTCCCAAATATTTCATCGACATAGCAGAACATTCGATATGCCAACCGGGTCTTCCTTTACCCCAGGGGCTCTCCCAGGAGGGTTCTCCTTCCTTCATTCTTTTCCATAAGGCAAAATCTATAGATTCCTTCTTTCTTTCATCTACTTCTACTCGTGCTCCTTCTTTTAATTCTTCGATATTTTGACCAGAAAGTTTTCCATAACCTTTGAATTTAGATACATCGAAAAATACATCACCGTCTATTTCGTAAGCATATCCTTTTTCTTCTAATCCTTTTATCAGTTCTATTATCTCCTTGATATGTTCTGTTGCTCGAGGATGAATATCTGCTTTTTCTATGTTAAGTGAATCAGCATCAATAAAATACTCTTGAATAAATTTTTCCGCTAATTCCGAGACTGTAATCTTTAATTCTTTTGCTTTATTTATCATTTTATCATCTATATCAGTTAAATTTTGTATGTATTTTACTTTATAACCCTTAAATCTTAGAAACCTTTTAACTACTTCAAAGGTTATAAAAGGTCGAGCATTCCCTATATGAATGTAATTGTAAACTGTAGGTCCACAAACATACATCCCAACTTCTCCTTCTTTAAGGGGGATAAATTCTTCTTTCCTTCGAGTCAAAGTATTATATATCTTTAACACCATTTTTTGTACCTTTTCAAATCTTAATTTATTTTAATTAACTGGTAAAATTAGTCGTTAGTATGTCGTATTGCGTATCGAGTATCGAGTATCGCGTGAAGAAAACCAGAATTCATGGGTAAAAGCACGGCGCAAGATGAAAGTTAACCAGTTTACCAGTTAAGTTAGTCGTTAATTGACTAATAGACAGGTGAGACGCCTGTCCTACTTCTATTTTCTTCACTATATACGATATACGAATATTATTGTCTCGAAGACAATTTAACTACATTTTTAAATTCATTAGATTTTTTATCCATTACACTTTTTACCCTGCCAAAGATCATCCTACCGGCAGGAGTTTGCAAAATACTGGTTACTAAAATATTCACTTTTTTCCCAATATATTTGTGTCCATCTTCCACTACTATCATGGTACCGTCATCAAGATAAGCAATCCCCTGCTCTGGTTCTTTGCCTTCCTTTATTATTTGGGTATTCATTTCCTCGCCAGGTAAGATAACCGCCTTTAGAGCATTAGATAAATCATTGATATTCAAAACAGGAATCCCCTCAAGCTGGGCAACTTTATTCAAATTATAATCGTTGGTTATTACTTTGGCTTTAATCTCTTTCGCAAGTTTAATTATCTTGGCATCAACCTCTTTGGGTTCATTGTAATCTTTACCAACAATTTTTACCTTGTTCTTTCTGATTTTAGTCATTTTATTAAGTATATCTAAACCTCGGCGCCCTCGGTTCCTTTTTAAAGAATCTGAAGAATCGGCAATATGCTGGAGCTCAGACAAAACAAAACGAGGGATTATAAGTTCACCCTCTAAAAATTCTGTTTGACAAATATCTAAAATACGACCATCAATAATTACACTCGTATCTAAGATCTTGGGATGGACAAAATGCTTACTATTTTCCTTTCTTCTTACTTTATTAATATTTCTAAAATATCCAAAAAAATTGAATATTTCATCTTTTTTATTAATTCCTATATTTATTCCTAAAGCTCCCAAAATTATGCTTAATATAATAGGTAGATAGGAACCAATTATGGGAATAAATGAGAGTGAATAGGCTAACAAATTTGCAATAATAAGACCAATAATTAACCCAATTGTAGCAGCAGCAAAGTTTTGAGTAGGCATTTTTTGTAAATGGCTAATAATTTCTGAAAATAAACATTGGATTTTGGTATTAAATAAAAAGGAGAACAAAAAACCAACTGTTCCTCCTCCAGCTATTGCTAAGATCCTGAATAAAATATCGTAATAAATATATAAGTCAGAAATAAAATAGAATTTATTATATACCCAATAGCTTATCACTGCGCCAACAATGATAAATATGATTTTTAAAATTCTTTTTGCTGGCATAGTTATTTCCTCCTTCTATGTGCTATTTTATTTATAAGAAAGTATAGAACTATCACCTCCCGTTTTTGTATTTTCTAAATTGTATTTTATAAATAATATATTAAATAATTTTAATTTGATACTTACAGCTCTAATAAACTTATTTACCCAAATACTAAATCTTCAAACTCTTAAGCTATTCCTTTGATTCTCTGAAAACCAAATAAATTATAGCATGCTCCCTTATTTCTGTCAAAATAAGAATCAGTATCGAGTAAAGAGAAAGAAAGGTACCAGAGAAAAAGAAGATTAGAAAAACAAAAGTGATAGCTATTCTTTTCTTTCTTAAAGTACCCCCACTAAAGTTTACACTAACTATTACTTTTAAATAATCATATTTTTTGCTTTTTAAATATTATTATTTGGGTAATTCACATAATATTCCTTGACAAAGAGCTTAACCTGTAAGTATAATTAAATAAAGTGAAAATTGAGAACTTTAGTAATTTCATTAAAACTATCCCGGCATCTCTCTAAATGGCAAAATGTTTTCACAGGGGTACTAATTATGAATAAAGAAAATGGAAATGTTACTTTTCAAAAAAGTGTCGACCAATTTTTAGTCCAGCATCGGAGTATCCTTGACCTTATGACTAAATATCAAGAATCTAATGCCCGAGTAAACCGAGCAATTGCTAAAGCGGTTACCCAATGCGGTTGTATAAAAATTAAAGCAAAGAAACAAACCATTCCTTCTAATACAAAATTAACGGAAATCTACAAATTTATGGATGCCCATATAGAAGGCTCATTATGTGATAGTTGTAAAGAAATTATCGAAACAGAATTAGGTTCAAGTCTTTTTTACGCCACCGCAATATGTAACATATTAAATTTAGACTTTGATGAAATAATTAAAAAAGAAGAAGAAAGAATCTCAACTTTAGGTATTTATAATCTAACCTAATTGGTTAGCCAATTAGGTTAGTCGTTAGTGAATAGTCGTTAGTAACAAATACAAGTTCACAGTTTTCGGTTTTCAGTAAAAATAAGCCCTATTAATCACCTTTCTGTTTCCTATCTGTAAAGTTGCAACTTGCAACTTTCTATACGCTATCCACTATCCAATCTTCTGATTTCTCATTCCTATCTTATTATCTCTTTACTATATACTAATTCGGCTTCTTTCTTCCATTTTCTTAACCAGCTAAGCAGGTAACTAACTAACCAACTAACTAATTATATGCGCTATACTCTATCTTACTAACAACTATTCACTAACGACTAATTAAGGGCAAGGTTGATAGCTTCTTGAACAGTCTTTACTCCTACAATTTCTAAACCTTTTTTTGATGAAAAATTGTTTAAACTCTTTAAATTGCTTTTTGGAAGAATGCATCTTTTAAAGCCCATTTTAAATACTTCCTGTATCCGTTTTTCTACCTGATTCACCATCCTAACTTCTCCAGCCAGCCCTACTTCTCCAAATATAACTGTAGCTGGATCAATCGGCACGTCCTTAAAGCTTGAAGCTATAGCCATAATAATAGCCAAATCTAAGGCAGGTTCTAATACCTTTATCCCACCAGCAATATTTACATGAACATCTTGAGAGTGTAAGGAATATCCCACTCTTTTTTCGAGAACCGCCAGGATAAGTAAAACCCGATTATAGTCTACGCCAGTAGTCATTCTTCGAGGTATACCCAGGCTGCTATAACTCACCAACGCTTGCATCTCCACCAATAATGGCCTACTGCCTTCAAAGGTAGCTGCTACCACTGAACCAGAAACATGAGAAGGTTTTTCTGAAAGAAGCAATTCAGAAGGATTTAATACTTCTATCAAGCCTTTCTCTCCCATTTTAAATATCCCCAATTCATTGGTAGAACCAAATCTATTTTTTGTAGAACGAAGTATCCGGTAAATATTGTATTGTTCACCCTCCAGATAGAGAACAGTGTCTACAATATGTTCAAGAACTTTAGGCCCTGCTAGTATCCCTTCTTTAGTTATATGTCCGATAATAAAGACAGAAATTTCTTTACTCTTGGCTAAACGCATTAATTGAGCAGTACATTCTCTTACCTGACTAATGCTTCCCGGTGAGGAACTAATCTCGTAATCATTAATAGTTTGAATAGAATCTACAATAACCACTTTTGGTTTAATTTCACTGATATGTTTTTTTATAACTTCTATATCGGTTTCAGAAACTAAAAAAAGCTTTTCCGCAAGAACACCTAATCGGTTAGCTCTTAATTTAATCTGATAAAGTGATTCTTCTGCAGAAATATATAATATTACCCCACAGTTGCTGCTCAAGGAATTGGCTATTTGTAAAAGAAGGGTAGATTTTCCAATGCCCGGTTCTCCCCCAACTAAAATTAGGGAACCAGGGACAATCCCCCCGCCTAATACTCTATCAAACTCCGAAATTTCTGTTTTATATCTCGATTTACTTTCTTCTACCTCAATTTTGCTAATGGGTAAAGGTATAGAATGCCCTTCAGGATGAAGAGAATATTTTTTCTCTTCTTTAAATACTTCTTCAATTAAAGTATTCCATCCTCCACAATCGGGACAACGCCCCAACCACCTGGAAGATTCATAGCCACATTGCTGGCACCGAAAAAAAGCTCTTTCTTCTTTACCCATCTTGCTCCTCTATCTTAATCTGGTCATTTTTTCTTTTTAGAAAACATTATTTTCCCGTCCTTTGCCTTAATTAATATACAATCCCCTTCTTCAAATTCACCAGCCAATAACTTTTCAGAAATAGGATTTTCTATCAATCTTTCAATGGTCCGCCTTAAAGGACGAGCTCCAAAATTAGAATTATAACTCTCTTTAGTCAATAATTCTTTAATTTCCTCTGTTGTTTCCAGGTCAATCTTTCGCTCTTCTAATAATTTTTTTACTTCATTGTTTATTATTAGACTGGCTATTTTTTTAATTTCCTCCTTAGTAAGGGATTTAAAGACTATTACCTCATCAATTCGATTTAAAAATTCCGGTCGGAAGGTTTTATCCAGCTCTCCCATTACTCTATTTTTTATCTCTTTATAGGAAATCTCTTCAAGTTCATTGGTCCCCCGAAATCCTAAAGTGGCTCCTTTTTTAATCAAGGTAGCCCCAACATTAGAAGTCATAATAATAACTGTATTTTTAAAATCTACTACTCTCCCCTGGGAATCAGTCAATCTACCATCTTCAAATATTTGCAGTAATATATTAAAGACATCGGGGTGTGCTTTTTCTATCTCGTCTAATAGAATTACCGAATAAGGCTTTCTTCTAACTTTTTCAGTTAATTGACCTCCCTCCTCATACCCCACATAACCAGGGGGAGCTCCAACCAATCGGGAAACAGCAAATTTTTCCATATATTCTGACATATCTAAACTAATTAATGCATTTTCATCACCAAAAAGAAATTCTGCTAAAGTTCGGGCTAATTCTGTTTTGCCTACTCCGGTAGGTCCCAAAAATATAAAAGAACCAATGGGACGTTTGGGGCTTTTCATCCCAGCTCGAGCTCTTCTTATGGCTTTAGAAATAGATATTATAGCTTCATCCTGTCCAATTATCCTTTTATGTAATTCCTCCTCCATTCTAAGTATTTTTTGTGCCTCTTCCTCTTTAAGAGAAAAAATTGGAATCCCGGTCCAGCTGGATACAATTTCTGCAATATCTTCTTCTGTAACTTCCACTTTACTAACCATTCTTCTGGTCTCCCATTTTTCTTTCATCTTTTGGAGTTCAGCTTCTAACTTTTTTTCTTTTTCTCTTAATTGAGCTGCTTTTTCAAATTCTTGCAATTTTACCGCTGATTCCTTTTCTTTCCTTATTTTATTTAATTTCATTTCTACTTCTTTCATGTCGGGTGGAGAAATAGTGTTTTGTAATTTAATCCTGGAAGCCGCTTCGTCTACCAAATCGATAGCTTTATCCGGCAAAAATCTACCCGAAACATAACGAGCTGACAAATGTGCTGCTGCCTCTAATGCTTGATCGGTAATTTTTATTTTATGATGGGCTTCATACTTGTCCTTAAGTCCTTGCAATATCATAATAGTCTCTTCTATCGAAGGTTCGGATATATAAATAGGTTGAAATCTTCGCTCTAAAGCAGCATCTTTTTCAATATACTTGCGGTATTCATCGGCAGTAGTTGCACCAATAACTTGAAGCTCGCCCCTTGCTAAAGCAGGCTTTAATATATTAGAAGCGTCTATTGCTCCTTCAGCTGCTCCGGCTCCAACCAGGGTATGTATTTCATCAATAAATAATATGACATCATTTGATTCCTGAACCTCTTTAACAATCTTCTTTAATCTCTTTTCAAATTCACCTCGGTATTTAGTGCCAGCAACAATTAAAGCTAGGTCAAGGCAGATAATTCTTTTTTCTTTTAATATCTCCGGAACATCATTATTAGTTATCTTCTGAGCCAAACCCTCTACAATAGCCGTCTTTCCTACCCCGGCCTCTCCTATTATACAGGGATTGTTTTTCTTTCTTCTACTTAAAATTTGTATCACTCTTTGAATTTCCGTGCTCCTGCCAATAACCGGATCCAATTTATCTTCTTGGGCTAATTTAATTAAATCTCTTCCAAATTCATCTAAAGCAGGAGTCTTCGTTGTTCTTTTTCCTGAAGCAGATGGAAAACCTTGAGCCTCACCCTCCATTAGAACTTTCATAATTTCAGAATAAACATTATCCAGATTAATACCCAAGTCTGTTAAAATTCTAACCGCTACTCCGCTTCCTTCTTTTATTAACCCTAATAATATGTGTTCGGTGTCAATATAGTTATTTTTTAATTGGCTTGCCTCTTGAGAGGCTAATTCTAAGACTTTTTTCGCTCGAGGAGTAAAAGCAATCTCACCTACTTGCTGATATTCACCTTTTCCTACTAATCGTTCTACCTCTTCTACTACTTTATCTATATTTACCCCCAATTGTCTTAAAACCTGGGAAGCGACTCCTTCTTCTTCTTTTATTAAACCAATAAGAATATGTTCAGTCCCTATGTAGTCATGATTTAGGTTTATCGCTTCTTCTTGAGCTATCATTATAGCCCTCTTTGCTTTTTCGGTATATCTTTTAAACATTATATTCAACACATCCTTCTTTTTTAGTAAATAATTTTGTTTTTATCTTATTTTGTTAATTAGTTAGTTGGTTACCCAATTAATAACAGTTGACAAATTGACCGATTCGCTAATTCACCAATTAATTCAGTCTGCCGGTCTACCGGTCAATTTAGCCGTTAATACTTGATCTGTTTTTCTCTCTTCTTCACGAGATACGAAATTTTATCTTCTGGTTTCTAATTTCTATCTTCTTATTTCTTTATTATATACTAATTTGGCTTCTGGCCTCTCTTTTCTCCACTATATACTATATACTAACAACTAACGACTAATCTCATTTCTAATCAATACCGCTCTTTGCAAATCCCGGCTAAAAGGATCTAAACCTTTGCCTGTTAACATTTGCAAATAGGCTGGTTGTATTAGTAACATCAATTTATTTAAAGTCCCTAAATTAGGATGGGGAATTATCCCTAACCCTACTCCGAACCTTAATTTAGATAACAGTTCCATTGCTTCCGCCGAAGATATGATACGGGCACTACTTAAGATACCATAAGCTCTCCATGCTTGATCTTCCAACTGACTTTTAGAATTAGATAATAGTTCTTTCCTTACTTTCTGTTCCTTGTTTATTATCTGTTGATTAACCTTTTCCAAATTGTCAATAATTTCTTCTTCCGAAAGACCTAAAGTAATTTGGTTGGAAACCTGAAATAAATTTCCCATTACTTCGGTTCCCTCTCCATAAAATCCTCTCACTACATAACCTATTTTAGATATGGCTTTTAATATATCATTTATACCATTTACCATTGCTAGGGCCGGCAGGTGTAACATTATTGAAGCCCTCATCCCGGTTCCTACATTAGTAGGACAGGAAGTTAAATATCCTTCTTTTTCGCTAAAGGCATAAGTTACCTTTTTTTCAATTTCATCGTCAATCTCATTAATAAGTTTCCAAATATTATTTAATTGCAACCCTGAAAGTAAATATTGAATTCGAAAATGGTCTTCTTCGTTAACCATTACACTTAATGTCTCTTTTTGATTAAAAACACACCCTCGGTAAGGGTGTTTCTCTTGAGCATGATAAATGCTAATTAGATGTTTTTCCACTAAAAATTGACTCTCCAGGGAAGTTAATTCATCCAATAAAAGTAAATTAGAATCCTTAAAAAGAGAATCTTCTTCTACAATCTCTCGGCTAAGCTCAAATATATTTTTTAATTCCGCTTGCTCAGCTCGTGGTGAAAAAGGAATTCCTTCTACATTTCGTGCCAATCTAATTCTCGAACTTATCACTATATCCGATAAAGGGCCTTGCCCGTTAATCCATTCAGTTGAAGATTCTTTTAGATTTTGTAATATTATACTTTTATCTTTATTTTGCATTTTTTTTCTTTAATACTCCTTCAAGCTTCAATATCTCATCTCTTGTCTTTGCTGCCTTCTCGTACTCTTCCTTTAATACCAGTTCTTGTAATTCCTTCCTGAGTTGTTTGATTTTCCTAATTTTATTCAATTTACCCTTAGATTGTCGCGGTATTTTCCCCACATGTTCACTATTTCCATGCAACCTTCTTAAAAGAGGGATCAATTGTTCTCTGAAATCGTGATAACAGACACTACAGCCTAATTTTCCAGATTGTTTAAACTCATCATAGGTCAAATGGCAATTGCTGCACTCTATTTTTTTACCCGGAATAACCCCTTCCTCTTTGTGGTAAAGATCTATAGCATTTAACAGGCCAGCCAATAGATCATTAATGTCAAACTGGGGAAGAGGAAATATGGAAAATTTATCACTAAAGGTAGAGGCGCAATCTTTGCATAGATGAATCTCTGTTTTTTGCCCTCCAACGATTTTAGTGAAAGTTATGGCAGCTTCTTTTTTCTTGCATATTTGGCATAACATTTATATCTAATTTTCCTCCAATATTTCTTATTATTTCCCACTTTTTTAAATCCCATTAAATTATAATTTATAATATAAATAATTGTCAATTGACTCAATTAATCTGTATAATTAATCCAAAGTTAAGAAATGGTTCCCCTTTGAATCTTATTTGTTTTATTTTGGCTCCTGGCTTCTTGATTATTGATTTTATCATATTTATCTAATTCAGTAATTGCTTCTTACTTTACAAACCTTAATATCAGGTTCATTACCTCGGCAACCATCTCCTGAGAAATATCATCAGAAGAAACAGATGAATCAAACCAGAAATTAACATGGTTTTCCAAAATTAATTTACTTACTTGATTAAGAGCTGATTTAGCCGCTGTCATTTGAACCATAATATCTGAACAGGGTCTTTCTTCAATAATCATCCCCTGGATACCTCTGATCTGACCTTCTATCCTTTTTAATCGACTTAATATTTTTATTTTTTCCAATTGATTAAAGCCTGAATCATTCATAATGGTGACAATTTACCCTATATTTATTTTATACCCTATGGGGGTATATAAATAATATAATTAAATACCTGAATTGTCAAGCTCTCTCGTATATCGTATATCGTATATCGCATTTCGTAAAGAAAATATTAATAGGAGCCATAAGACAGAGAGAAACAGTGATGGTAAATTGAAACCAGCAAATAGTTATATGTTCCAGATTGCAGGTTTTCTCTTTCTTTTTATCATTTAAATCTGAATGTAATCTGCAATACGCAATACGAGATACGAATTCAGTTTTGCGTTTTTCGCTTTACCCTTCGGATATACGCTAAATGCTACACACTATTTAATATTATAGCTGCCTTATTCTTTCTTTCTTTACTATACGACGTACGAAATACGAAATACGATATACGAAATACTAACGACTAATTAACTGGCTAACTAAATAATAGCGTGGTATAATAATTTAGATATAATTTTTTAGTTAATTTATAATCATATGACAAATAAATTAAAAAAGAAAAGTTAAATATTCTAAGAATAAGTCTAATATAGAAAAATGAGGGGAAATAATAATATAGAAGAAAAAAAAGAAGAAGAAATAAAATTTTTAGCTGACAGAATGTTGGGTAAATTAGTTAAATGGCTGCGTATCTTAGGCTACGATACCGCTTATCCTTCCTTCGATAATGATTTATCTCTTATCCTAACTGCACGGCAAGAAGGAAGAATACTGCTTACCAGAGACGCTAATCTGATTAAAAGACGAAACATCTGTGATTTCTTGTTTATTAGGGGTGACCACTGGGAAGAGCAGTTAGCAGGGATAATAAAGGAGTTAAAATTAGAAATTGATCTTAATTCAAAAATATTTTCTCGTTGTTCTCTATGCAACACCCCCACCAAAGATATCAATAAAAAAGAAGTTAAAACCCATGTACCTCCTTATGTATTTTTAACTCAAAACAAGTTTGTTTATTGTCCTTCTTGTAAAAAATATTACTGGAGAGGAACTCACTGGCAAAGAATGGCGAAAAAAATTAAAAAATTTTCCCTTAATGAATCAGGGAACGATTCTTAAAGATAAATTAAAAACCGTTCCCCGTAATTTTAATTAAAATATATTTTTATTTTTCTGGTAAAACCTCTATACCAGGAAGTTTTTTCCCGCCCAAAAATTCTAGAGAAGCTCCTCCACCGGTAGAAATATGAGTCATCTTCGCTGCTAATCCTGCATTTTCAATTGCCGCAATAGAATCTCCACCGCCAATTATAGTTACAGCCTTCCCCTGCATATCTGCCAATATTTTTGCTATTCTATTGGTCCCTTTAGCATATTTTTTTATTTCAAATACTCCCACTGGTCCATTCCAGAATACAGTCTTTGCTTTTTTAATCTCCTTCTCAAATTTGATTAAAGACCTCTCACCTAAATCCACCCCGATGCCATCTTTAGGAATATTATCTATTTCAAACAGTTTACTTTCGGCCTTTTCTAATACCTCTTTAGTTATTACTAAATCAACCGGTAAAAGTATTTTATTGCCTTTTTCTTCCGCCTTCTTTAACATCTTCTTAACTATTTCCAAGTCATATTCTTCTAACAGTGAATTACCTACCTCATAACCTAAAGCAGCCAAACAGGTATAACTCATCCCTCCGGCAATCAATATTCTATCCGCAATAGATAATAAATTCTGGACAATTTCAATTTTTCCGGATATCTTTGCTCCTCCCAATAGTACCACAAAAGGTCTCTCGGGATTCTCTATTAAATTGCTCAGCACCTCTATCTCTTTGGCTATTAAAAATCCGGCATAAGATGGCAACATTCTGGCCACACCAACAGTAGAAGCATGAGCTCGATGAGCTGTGCCAAAGGCATCATTCACAAAAATATCAGCTAAATTGGCTAATTTTTTAGAAAATTCGTAATCATTTTTTTCCTCTTCCGGATGAAATCTTAAATTTTCCAATAAGACAACTTCACCCTTTCGCATATTTGAAACAACCTTTTCTACTTCTTCTCCGATACAATCATTAAGTTTTTTAACTTCCTGCTCTAATAATTCGCTCAATCTTTTGGCCACTGGATCTAATCTTAATTTCTCAACCACTTTCCCTTTGGGACGACCCAAATGGCTCATCAAAATTACTTTCGCCTGATGAGACGTCAAATATTTAATTGTGGAAAGGGCTGCTTTTATTCTCGTATCATCAGTAATCTCTAATTTATCGTTTAGAGGAACATTAAAATCAACTCTTACCAGAACCCTTTTACCTTCTAATTGATTTTTATTCAAATCTTTAATAGTCTTTTTTTGCATCTTGTACAACCTCCAATACTTTAAATTAATAGTTAATACTTAAATTATGTATTTTTTAATTCGATTGATTATATCGATTTAATCAATTATACAACTAAACAATCCACTAATCAATGAAGCGAATTTACCATGATACGAATTTACCAAATTTAACTTTGCAAAAACATACCAAAGGACTCTCCTCTGTCAGGTCTTTTTAGTTAAAAATTGCTGCTAAAAGAGCGGCGACCAGGATGGCAGGTAATAGATTTCCTATCTTAATCTTCCTTATCTCCAATAATCCAAAACCTATCCCTAATATTAAAATTCCTCCCACTGCAGTCATCTCGTTTATTATCCCAGGAGAAAGGAAGTCTTTAATCAATCGGGACAGCAGAGTAATTCCTCCCTGATATAAAAAAACCGGAATTACCGAAAACAATACTCCTATTCCCATAGCAGCAGTAAAGGCAAGAGAAGTAACTCCATCCAGCAATGATTTAGCATAAAGTATATCCGGATTACCGCTTAATCCCTCTTTAAGGGCACCCATTATTGCCATAGACCCCACACAATATAACAAGCTGGCAGTTACAAATCCCTCTACAAATCTTTCTGAGGCATCATTGCTTTTAAATTTTAGCTTAACTCTTTCCCCAAATCTTTCCAGACCTTCTTCAATGCCTATTATCTCCCCGATCACTCCACCAATTACCAGGGAAAAGATTACCAATAAAATATTGTTCGTTTTGAGAGCCATCTGTGCACCAATTAATAAGGAAGCTAACCCCAAGGCTTGCATTACAACTTTTTCAATCTTTTTAGGAAATCTACTCTTCAAAATAAATCCCACAGAACACCCTAAAAAAATGGCAATTACATTTACTATGGTTCCCTTCATTAATATTTTTTCCTTTTAAATCATTTAATATTCTAATTAGTGCTTCATTTATTATACTCTGAAATATAATAAATGGGAACATTTTTGAAAAACACATCTTTTAGTATAATTTTAAATAAAAATGAAAACATGCTATACTTTAATTTATAGGTTGCAATTTTTAAGTTACGAGTTTCAAGTTTCAAGTTTGAAAAGTAGAGGCGTGTTGCTAAATTCGTATCACGTATCTAGTATCTCGTATCTCGTGAAGAAAAGAGAGGCCAGAAGCCAAATTAGTATATAGCAACGAAATGAGAAGCCTAATCCGTATCTCGTAAAGAGAATAGAAGTCAGAAGACAGAATTCAGAAGTCAGAATGAAAAAACAGAAATGTCCTCGCAATGACAAAAAACTTAATACACTCATATTATAAAAACTGATAACCAATAACTGAAAACTTGTATTTAAAACTAACGACTACTCACTATTCACTAAGCCTAACTAACTAAATTGACTGGCAGACCGGAAGGCCGGTGGACTGGTAAGCTAAATTAATTGGTGAATTACAAATCAAGGAGTGAATAACTTTTTGGATGAATTGATTTTAGATAAAAAAAGATTACTTAAAGGATTGGGTATTTCTATATTTATCGGTGCCATAACTGCCTTAATTATTATTTTTGTTACTACTAACCAGGATACCTGGAAAAGTTTATCTTATGTTAACAAAAAATACCTCTTCTTAGCTTTTGTTCTAATGGTATTTACTGCAGTGATAGATGCTCTCAGAATAAAAATGACCGTAGAAACGGTTAATGAAAAAATTACTTTTACCGAAGCCCTAAAAGTGTACTATATTAGTAACTTTGCCGGGGGTATAACCCCTTTCTTCTCCGGTACACTACCCGCTCAAATATATCTATTTAATAAAGATATAAAAAATAACATGACTTTAGGTAAGGCTACTATGGTTGCCACTATTATGCCTCTGACTAAGACCATAGTTTTTACCATTTTTACTCCTATCATCTTTTTTACCTTTAAAAGAACAATGACTAACTACACCATTCTTTCTGCAATTCTTATCAACGGAGCTATCTTAATTTCTCTGTTTCTTCTCTTTTTATTTATCTTGGCAGTAAAATGCCCCAAGAAGATGTTAGGAGTAATATCTAAAATTCAACATTTACCCTGTATCTCGAAGTTTTCAAGAAAAGAACAAATATCACAATTATTCAATAGAGTAATCCTGGAAATCAAAGAATTTCACAAGAGTTTTTCTCTACTAGAAGAAAATTGGATTAAACTACTATTATCTACCCTCTATACAATTATCTTTTGGGGCACTTTTTTCTTGGTTGCCCCCCTGCTTCTTTTGGGATTTAACCTACACTTTAATTTCTCCCATGTATTAGTAATGCAAGTTATATTCTATTTTATTTTACCTTTTATGCCTACTCCGGGTGGCAGTGGGACAGCAGAAGTAGGTTTTGCCTCATTATTTTCTTTCTTTGTTCCTCTTCACCTTTTAGGTCTCTTTGTAGGGACCTGGAGATTTATAGTCTTTTACTTTAATTTGTGTATCGGAGCTATAGTCCTTTTAGTAGAAATTAAAAGAGTAAAAAACAAGAAACGACGACAACAAGAAGTAGACAAAAAGTAATTATATTTCTTCTTCTTTTACTTTCCTCTTAGTTTTTGCTCTAACCCCTCCAAAAGATTTAAAAATTTGATCGACTCCCAGGGCAATTATTAATATTGGCCAATATTTCCAGATATTTTCTGATACCTCAAAACCGAAAAAATATTTAGCTAAAAAGATGGTTCCTATAGCTATTAATATTACCCCAAAAAAAATGGATTTATTTTGCCAAATTTCTTTAATTCCCCAAATAAGTAAAATTACTGGCCACAGATTCCATACTCTTCCCCATATTTCTAAATCAGTGAAATTTTCAACTATAAATATGATACCAACCGCTAATATTATTAATCCGAAAACCCAATTTCCCTTACCTTCTTCACTCGCACTCATTACTTTTCCTCCTTTAATATTTTCTTTCTTTTTAATAAACGAATTTTCTTTGCTTCCTGCCAAATATATTCCAGGTCATAAAAATCCCTTTTCTCTTTAGAAAATATATGAACTATCACATCACCGTAATCTAATAATATCCATCCTGTTTCAGGCTTGCCTTCATAATGCAATAATCTAATTTTATTTTCTTTTAATTTCCTCATAATAAAAATACTTATTGCCTTTAATTGAGGTTCTGAATCACCACTGGTGATTACAAAATAATCAGTAATCAGAGTCAATTTGCCTAGGTTCAATATTACTGTTTCTTTTGCTTTTTTATCTTCGGCAGCAGCTACAGCCATTTTTGCAATAGCTAATGAATTTTTATTCAAAAACATCACCTCTCTTTTTGTTAGTATATCGTATATAGTATATAGTATATCGTAAAGAAAATAGAAACCAGAAGCCAAGTTCGTATCTCGTATCTCGTTAAGAATTAGCTATATGGTTGTCTGGTTAAAGTTTATACTCCCTTTACTATATACTATTCCGTCATATCCTTCCCCAATATTATAACTAAATCTAAATTAGTCTGGTCTTGGTATTCTTTAACAATCTCAAAATCTTTAAACAATCCTTTAAATTGATTATCCAAACTTACCTCTTTTGAATAAACTATAATTTTAGTTTGCTGGTAATTAAAATTATCGGCATTACCAACATTTACGATTTCAAATCCCTGTAATTCTAAATCTTGGGCTATTTTATGGGCAATACCCATCATTGAATTTCCATTTAAAACTTCGACTTTCATCCCGCTATTTTTACCATAGATCAGTGATTTCACTCTTTGCTGTACTTCTTCCACATTAGGTTCTAAATAGCTAATTCCTTCAATGTAAACTGGCTTGCCCTGAACGGTTTCAATCCTAAACTTTTCTTGATTTACGCCTCTGAACAAATTAGTTAAGGCAACAGTATATCGTGCTTCTATATTAGTCTCTATATATCCTTTCATCCCTTCAGATATCTGCGGAATTTTAGTTATAGAATCAAAATTTATCATTTTTTTTATTACAGCTAAGGCTAATTTTTGTTGCCTTTTTATTCGGCCTAAATCTCCCAATTTATCGTATCTGAATCTTATGTATTGCAAGGCTTTTTCCCCATCTAATATTTGCTTCCCTGGGTGAAGATTTATTTCCACCCCTCCTGCCTTATCCACATAATACATCTCTTTTTCTACATCAATCTCTACCCCGCCTAACTCATCAATAATATAAACAAATCCGTTAAAATCTGCCACTGCATAAAAATGAATCGGTACATCTAAAAAAGAACTGACAGTTTCAGATATCAAGCTTTCTCCTCCAAAAGCATAGGCATGATTTATTTTGTCCATTCCTCTTCCTGGAATTTCCACCCTGGTGTCTCTGGGAATGGACAGGATAAGGGCATCTTTAGTCTTTGGAGAAATGCTTAAAAAAACAATAGTATCCGCACGTCCCTGGTTTTCAATCTCGTCACAGCCCACAATTAAGATATTCACTCGATTGTAAGACATTATATCTGAGCTGAAGGGAAATATCCCAAAATATTCTAATAAAAAAAATAAGGCAGCTAATAACAGAACAGAAAACATAATCAAGATTACTTTTTTTTCTTTTTTCTTTTTTAACTCTCTTTTTTTATTCCTTCTTATGCTTCCCTCTAAATTATTTTCATACATTAAACAAAAACCACCTTGCTTAGGATATTGTTCCTGGCTTCAATAGAAATTGGATGAATTAATAAATTTTTTCTTATCAGATAGAGTAATCCTTTATCCAGAGCCATTAAGGCTGCTCTATCTAAATCTATTTCTGCCATTTTTCTTACTTCTTCCACGCCGTTCATATTCCTTAAAGGTTCAATCTTATCACTCAGATAAATTATCTTATCCAAAAGGGACATTTGAGCTGCACCGGTACTGTGTGTTTTTATTGCTTTTAAAATAACAGGATCTTGAATGTTAAATTCCTTTTTTGCAATCACTACCCCTACTAAAGGGTGTAACAATTTAGGAATTTTTTGAACAATTTCATCAAGTTCGATATTATATTCTAAAACCATCTTTTCCAAAGTTTTATAATCTAAATCTTTGGCGCAATCATGTAACAATCCGGCAACTTCGGCTTTATCCGCATCATAATCATATTTCATAGCTAATTTGCGGGCAATTTTAGAAGTATTAACCGAGTGTTCTAATCTCTCTTCGCCCAGCATCTCTTTTAATTTTAATTTTATTAAATCGATATCCACTCTCATCACCTATCTCTTGTCTTAAGAGGTTCCTGGTATAAAATGTAACATTTTGTGCCAGGCACTAAATGTTACATTTTACGATATAATCCTTTTTTGTCGATATATTCTTCCACTTCTTGGGAGAGTAAATATTTTATGCTTTTCCCCTCTCTCACTCTTCTTCTGATATCAGTAGAAGATATAGATAAGGCGGGAATTTCCATAATTTTAATAATTTTTTTAAATTTCTCGTTTAATTTATTCAAATCATATCCTGGTCGGGTTGCAGCCACAAACTGACAAAGTTTAATTAATTTCTCACTTTTATACCAGGAATCTATCTCTAAAAAAGCATCGGCACCGGTAATAAAAAATATTTTCACACCATGGTTATATTTTTTTAAAAATTCTTTGATAGTGTCTATAGAATAAGAAGGTCCCGGCCTATTGAGTTCAACTTTGGATACCTCAAAAAATTGGTTATTACTAGTGGCCAGTACTGTCATTAAATATCTATCTTCAGGGGCAGATATATCATTTTCTCTTTTGTAGGCAGGCTGGCGACAGGGTACAAATATTACCTTATCTAATTTAAATTCAACTCTTGCTTCTTCAGCTGTAAATAAATGTCCATAATGTATGGGGTCAAATACTCCACCCATTATTCCTAAACGTTTAATACTTTCCTTCTCTTTAAAAATTCTCTTTCCTCCATTTTTTAGTATATAGCCGTTATTATATAGTAAAGAAAATAGAATTCAGAAGCCAGGAGTCTGCTTTCTGATTCCCATTTTTTTCACGAGATACGATTCACTAGATACGAGATACGAAAATAGCATTACGCTTTTCGTTTTTTACTATATACTATACGCTAGTCACCTTTCTCCTCCGATATACTTTCTTCAGCTTTTGTTTCTATTTTACTCTGTTCGGTCACTTTCTCTTTTTCACCCTCCACTTCTCCGTTAATTACTGTAAAAGTGATATCCTTCTCCGGATAGCTCCAATTCTCTATCTTATCTCCATCTTTAAAGTTAACTTCTATTCGAGAAGGATAGCCAAAACCAAAATACCCTTTTCTTTCTAAAACCTGTTTATAGGGGAGGGATTTTGTTTTCTCCAGTTGAAGCCACAATTTTTCTTCTTTATCTTTCAACCCCAAAGAACGATATATTTTGGCCAATTGTACGTAAGAGCGCCAATATGGTGAAGGATGATCAAGGGATATTGGATTAGTGGCTTCCTCTATATCGATAACTTTTATATAACTTTCCATAGCTAAAGGATTAAACTGTCGGGTACTCTTTTCTCCTAAAGCTTGATAAGTTTCACCCATCCAGTAAAAAGCTTCCAATAAATTCGGTTCTATACCGGTTGCTCTTTTAAAATAAGGAATGGCACTCAATAAACTATTTACAGAAGGAGCATTTGCTTTAAAAAGATATTCTTCCGGATTTCCAATTACTTTAATTCCCTCATCCAAATAATCATTTGCCTTGTCTGATTGAACCTGGGAGGTGCTCTTAAAACTACCTATTAAATTCTGAAAGGCATATTGATTTCCAGGATTAATTCTTAAAACTTCTTTCCATTGTTCTATAGCCTGACTATAAGCACCGGTCTGTTTATATACTTTCCCCAGCCAATAATGGGCATCCTCGGAATCAGGGTTCAGCTCTATAGCTTTTTTATAATATTGTTCGGCCATCTCATATTTTTCCTGAAGGAAATATTCATACCCATTTTTATAATAGGTCTGATAATCTTGGGCATAAATTATTGCACTGCTTAAAATCAAAATTAAAGATAGGCTTAATAAACTCAGACCGATTTTGTGAAAATATTTTTCCATTATTCTTACACCCTCCCCGCTTTTTTCTTGTTAATATTCCTTCTTATAGACAGACGGAACACCTGTCCAACTAATTAGAATTCTTAAATTGTAATATTAAGCAACCAGAAGCATCTTATAATTCTCTCAACTTCTCCACATAATTCATTCTTAAATTTGCCAGTAAATTTTCGATCCGCTTAAAATCTTCCGGGTTTAGATCATCTTTAATCTGATCATATAAAAATGCTACAGTATCTATGGCAATTTTAGCTTTTTTTAAATCTTTATTAATTTCTTTAGTCTCGGGATTCATGATAAGACCCAAATACTCCCAGGCTTTTCCGCTTAACATACTTATAAACCAAACAAAAAGAACAGGTAAATCGGGCTCTTTTAAAGCTTCTTCTTGTTTTTTTTCTTCTTTTTTAGCTTTCTCTTTTATCCCTTCTTTTTCCTCTTTCTGCGTCTTTTTCTCTTTTCTCTCTTCGTCTTTTTCTGTTTTCTTATCTCTTGCTTCTTCTCCCTTTTTCATAATTACTATTCTTTTCCCCCTTTTTTTACTCGTATATCGTATATTGTATATCGTATTTCGTAATGAACTTATACACCAAATGCTAAACTCTATATAATCTTATCAATTCTGTTTTTTAGATTCTGGTTCCTGACTTATATTTTCTTCACGATATACGATATACAATTCCCATCTGTTTAATCACTTAGACTAACCACACAATAAGAAGCTGCGCCCCCTCTTCTGCCAATAAAACCCATCTTCTCATTAGTTGTAGCTTTAATATTCACCTTTTCAGAGGATATTTTCAAAACTTGAGCTATATTATTTTTCATGCTCATAATAAAAGGCGCAATTCGTGGTTCTTCTAATACTACGGAAGCATCTATATTGTTTATGGTAAGTTTCTTTCTTTTTAATATTTCATAAATATTTTCCAATAACTTTAGGCTAGAAATATCTTTATATTGTTCATCATTATCCGGGAAATGCTGGCCGATATCTCCTTCTCCTGCTGCCCCTAATAAAGCATCTATTAGGGAATGAATTAAAACATCGGCATCTGAATGTCCATTCAAACCCTTTTGGTACGGAATAACCTCTCCTCCTAAAATTAATTTTCTCCCCAAAATTAAAGGATGGACATCATATCCAAAACCTATTCGCATAATCTCTCCCATTTTTTTATCAGTATATAGTATCGCGTATCGAGTATCGCGTTAAGATTTATCCTCCTTACCCTAACCCTCTCCCTCCAAAGGGATAGGGAATAAAGACGAGGTAATTTCTTCATCAGGTAGGGGTCGAATTTATTCGACCCGAAACGGGTTCGATGAATCGAACCTCTACCTCCTAAACACTTTCCTTTAATAGTCTTCTGACTTCTGAATTCTATTTCCTTAACGGGATACGATTCACGAGATACGAGATACGTATTTGCTATATATACTGTTTTAGATTGTATGCACTGCCCAGATTGATTCATATTCTGATTTTAATTTTTCGTAAATCTTTAAGACCTGTTCTTTGTTTTGGGCTATTCCAAAAACTGTAGGGCCGCTACCGGACATAAGAGCACCCAAAGCACCTTCTTCTATTAATCTATCTTTAATTTCCCCAATTTCCCGATATTTTTTAATGATTAACTCTTCGAAGGAATTAAATAGATTTTTAGCGATTCCCTCAAGCCCTCCCTCTTTTAAGGCTTTAAGCATGGCTATAGTACTATTCTTCTCCCTCTTAATCAGACCCAAATCAAGATTATTATAGGCCCACTTGGTAGGTATTTCAAAACCAGGATTTATTACTATAATCCACAATGGTGGATTGATCGGAGGTAGAGGAGTTACTTTTTCTCCCCTGTGGTAAGCAAGGGCAGTACCATTCTGGATACAAAAAGGGACATCCATCCCCAATTCTTCACCTATTTCCCTTAAATCTTTATTGCTTAAATTTAAAGCAAAAAGTTTATTTATTCCTACTAAAATAGAGGCAGAATTAGCAGAACCACCCGCCATCCCGCTGGCTAAAGGAATTTTTTTATCAATTTCTATCTTAACTCCCTTTTTTATTCTATATCTATTGAGAATCTTCTCTGCTGACCTATAAGTTAAACTTTGGGTATCGGTAGGTACCAGAGGATGACTACATTTTATCTTGACTCCTTCTTTCTCTTCCTTAATAAATATTCTGTCAGCAAGGTTAATAGATTGCATTATAGTTTCGATATTATGATATCCATCCCGGCGTTTTCCCAGTATATTTAGAGTCAAATTTATCTTGGAATAGCTATCTATTTCAATTTCTTTCATAATTTAAACTTAAATCTAAATCCTTTCTTTAAAAAATTCTCTGCTACAATGATATCAAAAGGAGTGGTTATTTTAATGTTCTCCTCTGAACCTATTATTAATTTTACTTTATGTCCATACCTTTCTACAATCGCTGCATCGTCTGTAGTTAAATATTTCTCCTCGTAAGCCTGACGATAAGCAGGTAAGATTATATCATATTTAAAAGTTTGAGGGGTTTGTGCTCTCCAAATCTTTTCTCGATTAAGAGTTTTGTTTATAAAAAAATTATTATCACTCTTTTTTATAGTATCTTTAACGGGAATAGCTGCAATTGCTGCTCCATATTTCTGTGCTTTTTCAATTGAATCCCGAATGATAGTTTCTTCAACTAAAGGACGGGCACCATCGTGAATCACCACTATATCTGTATCCTTATCCAATGCCTTAATACCATTATATACTGAATCCTGCCTGGTCTCTCCTCCATCAACTAATTCTTGAACTTTAGAAAAGCTGTATTTTAATATTATACTTTTATGACATATCTCCTTTTCCTCAGGGCTAATTATGAGATATATTTTGTCAATTAATTTACATTTTTCAAATTTTTCAATAGTATAGGCTAAAATGTGTTTGCCAGAAATAGGAATGAAGGGTTTACTTATTCTAGTATTCATCCTTTTACCCTTGCCGGCAGCCGCAATTAAAGCTACTATTTTCATCTTTACCATCCAATTTACCAATTTACCTATTTACCTATTAATCGGTGAATTGGTTAATTTAATAACTATATACTATATACTAAATAATTGGTTAATTTTCTAATATTATAAAAGGTATCTCCAGGTATCCTTCAATAACTCTATCTGTTTCGATCTTAGAAATTATTAAATCCTCTTCTTCTTTTTTTTTCAGGTCGCCAGCACTAATATTTTCTTCGTAAGGTAATTCATTAGAATATATAACTACCTCTCCAATAATTTGATTGCCTCTTGGCCGATCAGAAATATCCTTAAAAGTCTCTTCTAAACTTTTATAATTCTGTTTACTACTATTAATAGACTCTCCTTGTTGATTATCTAACTCTCCTCCTCCGTTTACTATTAATAAAGCTTCGCCTGGAGGTGTATCGAAAGGAATCTGAATGGCCAGCATCTTTTCGATTAACGCTCCCCGAAAAGGTCTAATCTTAATTTTTGCTTTAAGATGATCTCCCGGCTTAATTGAGGAATCTTCTAATACAACTTCCTCTATCCTACCAATTTTCTTTTTATTATCTATTTTAATATCGATATTTATCACCGTCAAATCGACTATTTCAAAATAATTATTTGCGATTAAATCTATAATTTCTGGTATTTCGCTAATCGCCTGTATAGCTATGTCATCTGAACTGTAATACATATTCTTCCGGAAAAGTTCTTGCCCTTCTTTCTTCCCTTTTATCTCTATATCTATTTGAGCAGTTCCCGCTCCAATCCTATCCAAAGCATTATCTATAGCCTGTACAGTTATATTTGAAACCAGGGGCTCTAACAGATCATAATCATTTATCATCTGGACTCCCATCTGGTAAGATAATCCTGAACTAACATCTGTTACCTGTATTTTAAGTGGAATCACCCGGGGATAAGAATTCAGTATGGCTAATATACCTGCCTCTCTATCCTGGACAATCTTCCCTACCAAATTTAAAGGAGCACCTAATTTAAAGGGCATAACCATATTAGGCAAACTATGATAGATATATACTGCAGAAAGAAGAAATGAAACTTCACCCTTTTTTAAAAAAGGGTGCCCTAAAGCCAAAATCTTATCTCCTTCTCGATAAGTTACTGTTCCGATAGAAATAATATTGACATCTCCCCGAGTCAATTGTATTCCTATGGCAGAACCAGCGTCTATTTTATTGGAAGGACTTTCTCCCACATCTTGAAAGTCTATATCATTATTTACATTAAACCCGATTCCTTGAACAGGCATAAGATTAAATTTTTTTAGAGAACTGCTTAATCTCTCTAAAGTTCTGCCTTTAATGCCGTTTATAATAATCGGTGAAACTACGGGGTAAAAGATAATTTCCTCTCGGTCTGCTAATTCTGGAAAATTATTATTTTTCACAGAATTTTTCACTTTTATCTTGTTTACTTTTCCCCCTGTAAAACAAAAAGAATTATTGTTATTATATTCTTGCGATGTAGTGTGACTGTTATTGTAGGGGAGATTGAATATTTCTAACATCTCTTGAATGGGGGTTACAAGGCAGAAATTATGTTCACTCATTTCCCAGGCATAAGATACAGCTCCAATCAATCTGTCATCTATATAGACCGGGCTGCCACTCATCCCTTCTGAGATCCCGCCACTCTCTTTAATCTTATCTCCACTTAAATTGGCTAATATAAAATGACCAACTCCCCCTTCGCCTTTAACTATATCAATGATATCCACCTGAAAGGTTTCTATTTGCGTTCCGTGAAAAACAGTTTTTCCTATCCCTTTCATCCCCGGACTTATCTCTGAAACTGGCATAAAAATAGTCTGGCTAAAGGCTAAATTTATTCCCGTACTCAATAAAATTAATAAAATAAATATAATTTTTATGCAAATATTTTTATCTAATCTTATCTTCATCTTTTCCTTCTTTATATTTAGTCGTTAGTATTTATTAACAACACGGCGAGCCGTCTTGAATTAAATAGACTCGATACATAGTGTCTTTACTTCTGAATCTTAGTTTTCTTCACGCGATAAGATTTCATTCTGACTTTTTTTCTTTCTTCTTTACTATTCACTATTCACTAACGACTAACGACTAGTTACTTGTACGAACTTACTAATCCACTCCTAAGCACATGAATATTGTCTAAAACTTTCCCTGCACCTAAAGCTACACATGAAATTGGATTTTCAGCTAAATAAACTGGTATTCCGGTCACTTCAGATAACAAATTATCGAAATTTCTCAACAATGCCCCTCCACCGGTGATAATAATTCCTTTATCAGCAATATCAGCAGCCAGTTCAGGAGGAATTTTCTCCATAACTGTTTTAACTCCCTCTATTATTGTCTTCAACGAAGTAGAAATGGATTTTAGCACTTCATTAGAGCCGATAGAAATACTCTTAGGCAACCCGGATACTAAATCTCTCCCTCTTATTTCGGTAAACAATTCTTCTTCTAATTCCATTGCAGTACCGATTTCAATCTTTAAAGTTTCAGCAGTTTTTTCGCCGATCATTAACCTGTATTTTTCTTTAATATATTTAATAATATCTTCATCAAAATTATTACCCGCTACTCTCAATGATTCACTTACCACAATCCCACCTAATGAGATAACGGCGATATCTGCGGTTCCTCCCCCCACGTCAACAATCATATTGCCATAAGGTTCACTAATATCTAAGCCAGCTCCAATAGCTGCCGCCATTGGTTCTTCAATTAAATAAGCTTTCCTTGCTCCAGCCTGCATAGCTGCTTCTATCGCTGCTCTTTTTTCTACTTCTGTTCCTCCCGACGGTACGCAAATTACTACCTGAGGACGGAACACCTTACTGTTACCACAAACTTTTCTGATAAAATAACTCAGCATCTTCTCTGTTATCTCATAATCGGCGATAACTCCGCTCTTCATGGGCTGAATAGCAATTATGTTCCCCGGCGTCTTCCCTAACATTTGTTTGGCTTCTTCTCCCACAGCTAAAACTTTTCCGCTATCTCTTAAAATAGAGACTACCGAAGGTTCCTGAAGGACAATTCCTTTCCCCTTCTGATAGATTAAGACACTTACGGTACCCAAATCTATGCCCAGACTTCTGTCCATTCCTAGCATGTTTATTTTTCCTCCTCTATAAAGTAAGTATATAGTATATAGTATTTAGTATTTAGTAAAAAAGACAAAACCTAAAATTGTATCTCAGGTTAATTCAAAACGATACTCCGTGTTGCTAAAACAACTGGTAAACTGGTTTCAATTTGAACTTTTTTATTCTTTCTTCTCTACTATATACTATATACTAAATACCAACGACTATATTACTCTTTCACCCTTTTAATATCTGCTCCCAAGGAATTTAGTTTTTCCTCTAACTTCGCATATCCTCTATCTAAATGATATATTCTGCTTAGCTCAGTGGTTCCTTCTGCTACCAAACCTGCTAATACCAAAGCTGCTCCGCCTCTTAAATCTGAAGCCATTACTGGGGCAGCACTTAACTTCTTTACTCCTTTAATAATAGCACTGTGCCCTTCTACTTTAATATCTGCTCCCATCCTTATCAAATCACCGATGTGAGCGAATCTTTTCTCAAACACAGTCTCGGTAATAACACTGGTGCCTCTTGCTACACAGGATAAAGCCATAAATTGGGGTTGCATATCGGTGGGAAATCCAGGAAAAGGTAAAGTTTTAATATCCACTGCTTTCACTCTGTCTGGCCCTATTACTTTAATCAAATTCTTTTCTAGCTCAATTCGCACTCCTGCCTCTTCTAACTTCACTATCAATGGTTTTAATAATAATAGATCAGCCTTTTCTATTAAAACATCTCCACCCGTGATAGCAGCTGCTATCATATAGGTACCTGCCTCAATGCGGTCAGGAATGATAGTATAATCAATTCCGTGTAATTCTTTTACTCCTTTTATTTTGATTAAATCAGTCCCTAATCCTTCAACTTTAGCCTCCATCTTATTTAAGAAATGCCCTAATTCCACTACTTCAGGGTCTTTGGCTGCATTTTCAATTGTAGTTACACCTTCCGCCAAACAGGCAGCCATCATTATATTTTCAGTCGCTCCCAAACTAGGGAAATCTAAGTATATTTCAACCCCTTTTAATGTATTAACTTTCGCTTCAATATAACCTTTTTCCACTTCAACTTGAGCGCCTAAAGCCTCAAATCCTTTTAAATGATAATCAACCGGACGAGCACCAATAGCACAACCACCAGGTAAAGATATCTTTGCTCTTTTTAAGCGAGCCAGAAGCGGTCCCATCACCAAAATAGAAGCCCTCATCATTTTTACCAATTCATAAGGTGCCTCATAATTATTAAAATTATCAGAATCGATATAGAGGTTGTTACCTGCTTTCCATTCCACCTTTACCCCTAATTTCCTTATAACATCCGACATAGTTTCAACATCGGTAAGACGAGGGACATTCCTTAAAATACAAACATCTTTAGTTAATAAGGTTGCTGCCATAATAGATAAAGATGAATTTTTTGCTCCATCAATTTTTACTGTACCTTGTAATCTATTTCCTCCGGAAATAATAAGCTTTTCTGGATCCAATTTTCTCCTCCTCTATACAGTATATAGTATATAGTATTTAGTATATAGTGAAAAACAAAAAAGAGTATAGCCTAAAATTGTATCTCATGTTAATTCAAAAACGGTACGCCGTGTTACTAAAATAACTGGTAAACTGGTTTCAATTTGAACTTTTGTACTCTTTTTTCTTTACTATATACTATGTACTAAATACTAACGACTGTTTTAATATTTTCTTCAAAAGGTTTTCTAATAATCCCCCTTTCGGTAATAATAGCCTCTACATAGCCATGGGGCGTAAGATCAAAAGCTGGATTAAATACTTTTACTCCTGCAGGGGCTATCTGTTTACCCAATATTTGAGTAACTTCTTTCGGGTCTCTCTCTTCAATGGGGATTTCCTTCCCCGATCCTATCGATAGATCAATAGTAGATATCGGAGCAGCAATATAAAAAGGGACTTTATTTTCTCGGGCTAAAACAGACAAAGAATAAGTTCCGATTTTATTTACCACATCACCGTTTCGAGCAATCCGATCTGCTCCAACTATGATTAAGTCTACCTTTTTTTGAGACATCAAAAACCCGGCCATATTATCAGTGATCAGAGTAAAGGGAATTTTCTCCTGCATTAATTCCCAGGCGGTAAGTCTTGCCCCCTGTAATACCGGCCTGGTTTCATCGACATAGACATGTATCTTCTTTCCTTCTTTAAAGGCAGTACGAATCACTCCCAAAGCGGTACCATGATCTACAGTAGCCAGAGCCCCGGCATTACAGTGAGTAAGAATATTGTCCCCATCTTTAATGAGTGAAGCTCCGTATCTTCCCATTGCCTTATTTATCTCTATATCTTCCCGGGCAATATTTTCGGCTTCCTGTAAGATTATATCTTTTAATTTAAATAAATCAACATCTTTTTTTATATTAATTATATTCATCATTCTCTCTAAGGCCCAAAACAGATTGACTGCAGTGGGTCGAGTAAGGATCAGGCAGTTTCTAGCTTTTTCCATATCTTGGATAAATTCTCCATAAGTACCTGCTTTTGAAGAATAAGCAGCAAGGGCCATGCCAAAGGCAGCCGCCACTCCAATGGCCGGTGCGCCCCTTATTTTCATCTTCTTAATAGCTTCTGCTATCTCTTGGTAAGTAGAACAATTAATTATTTCATATTTTAAAGGAAGTTTTCTCTGGTCGATTAGAAACACCTTCCCATTTTTCCATTCGATAGTTTTCATCTTTCCCCTTCTTTTATAGTATATAGTCGTTAGTATTTAGTATATAGTATTTAGTTAACCAGTTGCACAGTCTTCCAATCTTCCAGTCAGATTAGTCGTTAGTTAATTAGTATTAAAACAAGTTTTAAGATATAAGATACAAGTTTATATTTGATTGCCCGGCTGACTAGCTATTTTAATGAGATAAGATTCATGAGATACAAAATACGTATTTGCTATATACTCGATACTATTTCAACTTCTACCTTCTTTGTTTTTTTCCTGGTTTTTCTTTTCTTCGCTATATACTATATACTAAATACTATTTAAATAAAACGAATCACTCCCAAACTGGCTAAAGTAACGATTACCCCGGCTATCATAACCCCTCCCACTATTGTTGGGAAGGCATACCAAAACCTTATGCCAAAGATAAATGCAGCAGCTGAACCGGTCCAGGCTCCGGTTACGGGTAAAGGAATAGCTACGAAAAATAATAAAAATAAGGCTCCGTATTTTTCGAATTTTTCCTCGGTATTTCGACGTGTTCTTTTAAAAAGCCATTCAAAAAATATATCAAAATAATACCACTGACGTAAATATTCAGAAAAAGGCTTTAAAAATAGCAACAAGAAAATTGCCGGAATTATATTCCCTAATACCGAAAATATATAAGCCGAAAAAACCGGCATTTTATAAATTGTTAGAGCTATCGGAATAGCCCCTCTTAATTCGGTAATGGGCAAAGCAGATAGAAGAGCTACTCTCAAACCATCATTAATCAATTTTTTCAATAACCTTCTTTATTAATTTTGTCATAATCGGTTCAGCATCCGAGGCAGCTTTTAAAATTTCCTCTACGCTGGTTTTTACTATTACCCCACCTATAGCTAAATCAGTGATACAGGAAATTCCCAAAACTTTCATTTCCATATGGTTAGCCACTATAACCTCTGGTACTGTGGACATACCTACTGCATCTGCACCAATACTTATTAAAAATCTATATTCAGCTGGAGTCTCTAAAGTAGGGCCGGTTAAACCCGCGTATACTCCTTCTTGTAATCTTATTTTTTCTTTTAAAGCTACTTTTTTAGCTAACTCGATAAGATTTTGGCTGTAAGCTTCGGACATATCTGGAAATCGTGGTCCTAGTTCTTCATCATTGGGACCAATTAAAGGATTATCTCCAAATAGATTTATATGATCAGTAATAAGCATTAAGTCCCCTCTCTTAAAGAAACGGTTCATCCCGCCTGCTGCATTGGAAGTAATAATTATATCTGCGCCTAACTTTCTCATCACCCTTACCGGAAAGGTAACCTCTTTTAGATTATAACCTTCATAATAATGAAATCTACCCTGCATGGCCACTACTTCTTTGTTGCCCAACTTTCCTAAAACCAGGTTGCCGCTATGGCTTTGAACTGTAGATACAGGGAAATTGGGAATCTCGCTATAAGGAATAATATCTTTTTCTTTAATGTCTTCTGCCAGTCTTCCTAATCCCGTTCCTAATATAATTGCAATTTTTGGTTTGATCTTACTTTTTTGATTAATAAATTCTACACTTTCTGTGACTTTTGCTTTTAAATCTTCCACTTCTATTATTCCCCTCTTAATTTAGTTAGCTGGTTAGTTTATAAATTTAGTCGTTAGTATTTATTTAACCGGATAACTGGGTAACCAATATCCTATACGCTCTTCCTCTTCACTATATACTATATACCATATACTATATACTGTTTTATACTCTTGGAAATGCCCTATAATATTCCTCACTGACCCATTTTCTACTTACATGGGTATAAATTTGGGTAGTAGAAATATCTGAGTGCCCCAACATCTCTTGAACTGACCTGAGATCTGCTCCATTTTCTAATAAATGGGTAGCCAAAGTATGTCTTAAAGTGTGTGGAGTGACCTTCTTTTCTATCCCTGCTTTTTGGGCATATAGTTTTACCAGATAAAATACCCCCTGCCGAGAAAGCCTTCCTCCCCGGCTATTTAAAAATAAAGTATCCTTATCCGGATCTTTAACTAATTTTGGCCTTACTTTATCCAAATATAAATTTAAAGACTGATATGCTTTGTTCCCAAAAGGAATTATCCGCTCTTTAGACCCTTTTCCCATACATTTTAACATACGATTTTCCATATTTAGATCATTAATTTTTAAATTTATCAGTTCTGACACCCTTAGACCAGTAGCGTAAAATAATTCTAATACGGCTTGGTCTCTTAATCCTAATTTATCTTTAAAATTAGCCTCATCTAATAAAAGATTTATCTCTCTCGAACTCAGAACATGGGGAAGCTTCTTGCTAACCCGGGGAAATTCAATTAAACTGGTGATATCTTCCTTGATAAGGTCTTCCATTAATAAAAAGCGATAAAACATCTTCACTGCGACTAAATTTCGAGAAATTGAATTAATCTCTAAATCTTTTCCCCTTAAATAAACAAAATAATTATTGATAAAAACTTTATTAGTCTGATTAAAAGAAGTAATCCTCTTCTTTTTTAAAAAACTAATATACTTTATCAGATCATATCTATAAGAGATTATAGTATTTTGAGCTAAACCTCTTTCCATAGATAGATAATCTAAAAAACACTCTAAAGTTTCTTCTAATTTTTTCATAATATTTGTAAATCCATAAATTCCAGTGCCCAGATAACATTATGTAACATTTAGTGCCTGGCACAAAATGTTACCTCTTAATATTTTACCGTTAAACCCGAAGGAACAATTTGAATCCAAACATTTCCCGGAGTTAAAGCTATTCTATTCCCTTCTTTGTCTAGGAATAGGGTTCTTGCTCTTAGGTCTGGCTTTTCCCAAGTAATTTCTGTTGAGTTACCTTTAAAAAATAATAATCCTATTCCCTTGCCAACGAAATCTACCGCCAACCTTCCCTCTTGGTCAATAATTTTGGTTTCAGCAAATTGAATTATAATATTATCTACCGCTAATTGCTTTTTAGTCTTGGCATCTATATGAGGTTCACTATTCACAAATCTTATATATTTCATCGATTCAGGTTGGTATTGATAACTAACCGTATAGGTGCTGTTGTAAGGGATTACAATAGAATCAGTTTCTCTGCCGGTTAATTTTTCATTTCTATTAATTTCAAATTGATATTCCTGCTTTTTTATCATCTCAATATAACCTAATTTATTGGCTTCTTTTCTCAACTTTATGGTAGAGGTGTATAAATTGTGAGGTGGTGTTCGGTCTGTAGACCTCCAAAAAGGCTGAAAATCCACAAACTCATTTATATCATCTATATTCTCTTCTTTTATAAAATTATATGCTTCTTCACTCCCACCCACATGGACATAAATCGCCTGATGCTCTAAAGATTTGCTAACAAAATAAGGTCTTGCACTTCTTATCGGCCCAACTTCTTCTGCATCCTGGTCATAATAAATAGCTAAAAACCTGGTAATTCCCCCTTCTGCTAAAACTTCATAGACAATATTAGCTTTATCCAAGCCGCTTTGCGGTCTGGCTCCTTCTGAATTTTCTACCGTAATAGAAAGAGGTCTGCTGCCAAAAGGAGATTCTTTCTCTTTTACTTCCGGTAGAGTAGTAATTTCTCCTGGGTTTACCACAGTACCATAAGTTGCTTCGACATTTTCTTCTTCTTTTTCACCTAAATTAACCTTAAGCTGTGATTCGCCCGGTTCGAAGATCTCTCCCTTCACTTCTTTCCTGCTGGTTATAGTCTGCTTAAAATATTCAGTAGCAACACTTATGTCCTCTCCTAAAGAATCTTTGGTTTGAGTTGGAGGAACCATTGACACAGGCTCAGTCTCAATCTCAGGGGTTTTAACTTCTACTTTTGGTGCTCCTTCCGTTAATTCTTCTTTGCTTACTACTTTTGTTTCAGTTACCTCTTCTTTTATCTTGGGTGGTTCGGGTGAAACCGGTGTAGCTTTTGGTTTAACTTCCAATTGAGCAACGGGTTTTTTCTCGGTAATCTCCGGTTTCTTAGATTCCGGCTGTTCTGGGGCAGGAATTTCCACCAGACTAACCAAAATAAGCTCTTTTTCTGGTAAGAGCCTGGTGAAATCAAAGGCGATCATATTTCCGAAAGCAAATAATAATATAATATTAAGTATAATAGAGATTAAAAATGACCTCCCTAAAAAACTCTTTTTACTCTGTTTTAAGCGTTTTGTTCTATATCTGTCTATGGGCATTTATTATTGATACCTCAATCAAATTAGTCGTTAGTTTTAAATACAAGATACAAGTTCACCTCGCAACCCGTAACTTTTAGCACAATACTCGTTACTTGTCACTGTATTTTATTCTGCCTTCTTTCTTCTTGGTCGTTCACTATTAACTAACGACTAACGATTATATACTATTTTATTTCTTTCTCCGCAGGTTGGGTGGCTATGGCAATTTTTTCCGCCCCTCCCTTTTTAAGCAAATCCATCACTCTGATTACCTTTCCATGGAGTACATTTTTATCTGCCTCTAAAACTACTATTTTTTCGGGCTCCTTTTTTAATTCTGCAGCCACATTTTCGGTAAGTTTTAATGGATCTATTAGTTTTCCATTAAGGTAAATAATATTATTTTCGGTAACGCTCACAATAATATTTTCCGATGGCTCGGCAGCAGCAAAGTCTCCACTGGGTAAATTAACTTCCACTCTATTTTCTAAATTTACAAAAGTAGTAGTCAACATAAAAAATATCAATAAAAGAAAAACTACATCAATTAAAGAGGTCAGGTCAAAAGTGGCACTCTTTTTATTCCGATGAGGGAATTTCATATTCTGCTTCACCACCCTGACTAAGACTGTCTCGAATAATCCCACTACTATTATTTTCCTGATAAGTTAGAAGATCTATAAGTTCTACACAATTTATTTCCATATCCCTTATCAATTTATCTACTCGGTGAGATAAATAATTATAAATCACGATGGTCGGTATAGCTATCGACAATCCAAAGGCAGTAGTAAGCAGTGCTTCAGAAATTCCTCCTGCCAGTGCTTCTGGTTTACCTACTCCCATAACTGCTATTACATTGAAAGCCTTAACCATACCAAACACTGTTCCCAAAAGCCCCAATAATGGAGCAATATTACCGATGGTGGAAAGCGTAGACAAGTTTCCCTCTAATATAGGAATTTCCTGGTTGGCACTATCTTCAACCGCCTCTTTCATCTCATCCCGTCCCCGGCCAAATTTCATTAAACCGGCCAACATAATCTTTGAAATGGGAGTGGGGCTTTTACGACAAGCAGAAATAGCCAGTTCAATGCTCCCCTTTTTAACTAAATTTTTAACTCGTAAAACAAATTTTTTACTTTTAGTTTTAATGCTCTTTAAATAGAACATCCTCTCAAAAAAAATAGTCACTGCAACTAATGAACATATCAAGATGGGATACATTAAGAATCCACCTTTTTCAAACACTTCTAACATTAAATATTTGCCCCCTCTTCTTTTATGATCTTACTAATTATATTTATACTTAATTTTCCAATTCACCAATTATTTTAGTCTACCGGTCTAACAGTCTTCCAGTCCACCGATCAATTTAGTTAACCATTTTCATATTAATTCTTCAACTGACTAACCGGCTAACTAATTCTATACTCCCTACTTCTTTTTTCAAACTTGAAACTCGCAACTCGTAACTTGCAACTTATTGTTCCTTCTGCAAAACTTTCAATCTTTCCTGGGCTTTTCCCACATATGGGCTTTGAGGATATTGAGAGATCAAGTTCTGGTAATCAGAAATAGCTTTTCCCTGATTTTCTAACTTTTCCCAGCAAATTGCCTTGATATACAGAATATCATCACCGTATTCTAGACTGGAATAATCTTGTAAATATTTTTCTCCCACCTTAGTAGCCTTTTCATATTCATCTTTTTTAAAATAAGAAAGGCACAGTCCGTACAAAGCCTCTGACAGATATGGGCTATCAGGATATTCTCTTACCAGTCTATCTAAATTGATAATACTATCCATCCAGTCCTCTTCCTGTAAATAGATCTGGCTTAATAAATACATGGCTTCTGCCCTGAAACTACTATTACTATAAGCGTTTATAAACTTTCCCAGTTCAGCTTTAGCCATATTCTTATCCCCTGAAAGATAATAGTTCTTGCCAACTCTAAACTGCGCTTCTTCAGTGAATTTACTATCAGAATAAATGCTGATAAGTTTTTTGAATTCCTCAATGGACGATTTGTAATCTTTATTCTCCAGATAAGTCCAGGCGATAGCATATTGGGCATTAGCTGAGAAATCCCCCTCAGGGTATATTTCGAGAAATTTTTCGTAGGCTTCTCTGGCCTTCTGATAATCTTTAAGATTATACCATGATTCTGCCGCCATAAATTTTGCTCTTTGCCTCAAATCTAAATTTTCTTCATCTTCTTCTACTTGGTTAAAACATTCGCCCGCCTTCTTATAATCAGTTAATTTAAAATAACTCCACCCCATCCAGTAATAGCTTTCCGAGAGCAAAGAGGATTGAGGGAAAAATTGAATAATTTTATTAAATTCCTCAATTGCCTCTTTATCTCTCTTTTGACTATAATAATAATTACCTAATCCAAAATATGCCTCCTGAGAAAAATTACTCTGGGGATATTTTTCTCTTAATTCTTCGAATGCTGCAATTTCTCCTTCTTGATCCCCTAATTCTTTAGAGGCCTTCCCTCTTAAATAGAGTGCTTCATCGGTGGATGTTTTCTTTAATTCTGATAAAGCTAATTTATATTTTTTTAAATCATAGAAATCCTTGCCCAATTCGAAGTAGGCTGACTTAATAAGTTCACTTTGCGGATATCTCTCTATAAATTCTTGAAATTCTGAAATTGCTTTTTCTTTATCACCCTGCCGGGAATAAGTCAAACCTAAATCGAAACTGACTTTTTCCAATAAAGAATCTTCTACATCGAACTGCTTTAAGCTTACCAGATTTTCAATAGCTTTAGTGTATTCTTGTAAATTAAGCCAACAACGAGCTAGTAAATATTGAGCTTCTTCTTTCCTCTTATCTTCTATTTCTGTTTCTGAGATTAAGTCCTTTAATTGTACTATTGCTTCTTCATATTTATTTTCTTTAAATAAACTCAAACTATTATAATATTTCACTTCGGAAGCCAATTCAAATCCCGGAAAGAGCAATAATAAATTATTAAATCCTTCTTCTGCTTCTTTGTACTCTCCAGACCTGAAGTAAGCCTGACCCAACAAGTAATACACTTCTTCTGTCTCTTTCCCTTTATATTCGATATATTTCTCCAAAAATTCCCGGTATACTTTGATTGTATCCACATAATTATTCTCCTGAAAATAAGATTTACCCAGCTTATGTCTCGCTTGTAAGGCTAAATCACTATCGGGAAAATCATTTAATAATTTCAAAAACCTCTTGGCCGCTTCTTCATATTCTTCTAACAGATAATAACACCATCCGCTGCCCCAAAGGGCATCATCGGTAAACTCGTTTATCTCCGAATCGGTTACTACTCTCTCATACTCTACCTGAGCCAACTTATATTCCTTCTGCTGGAAATAACACTCGGCCAACAGATAGCGGGCATGGGGATAATTACTCTTTATATCCAGGGCTTTTTTTATTTCTTCAATAGCCACGGCATAATTCTTTAAAGAATAAAATTCATAGCCTAATTTATAATATTCTACAGCTTTTTCCTCCTCACTACTGGCCTTTAATTCGGTCGTCTTTTTTCTTTCTTCGCGGTATTCGTCCATCAGATTAAGCTGATAATATGAGCGGGAAAGAAATTGACGGGCTTTTTCAAATTCTGGATTATAGTCTAAAGATCTAGTAAATTCTTCGAGGGCTTTATCATATTCACCTTTCAAATAATAATCATAGCCGGTGTTAAAATACTTTAAAGTCTCTCTCCCGTATTTTTTCTCTTCCAGGCAATTATTTAAAAAATGCTTGGCTGTATTGTCGAAAGAATCAATCCTGATAACTTCTTCCCATTGATAAATAGAATTATCCAGGTCCCCTATCTCGTAATAGCTTAAGGCCAAATAGTAATGAGGTTCTTTAAAATCAGGATTTGCCAAAATAGAAGATTCAAAATAACTTACCGCTTCTTTAAAATTGCCATTTTTATAAGATAGATAACCTTTTTCATAGTTTTCATAAGCTTTCCGGCCGTATTTTTGGGACTGTTCGTTCTTTTTAATAATCCAGGAAATCTCTTTATTCTGGGGGTCTATCCTTAAAACTTCTTTACATTCATCAAGAGAAAGGCCTATCTCACCCATATCATAATAAATTTGAACCAAATAGAGATGGGCCTCTAATAAATCAGGATCATATTTTGTAGAAGAAATAAAATATTTAGTCGCCTGTTCATTCTCGCCTTTAGAATAAAAGGCATATCCTAATCTAAAATAAGCCTGAGAAGCTTTTTTATAAATATCTTTATTTTTCAATTGATTATCTTCTACCAGTTGGATAAAACTATTTAAACTGTTTACTTCCCTAATAGTCCAACGGGTTCTGTTATAAATCTCCGCTAAAAGATAATAAGCTTCGGCATACTTAGGGTCTGCTGCCACTGCCCTTTCTCCGTATTCTATGGCCTCAGCCCATAACTTTTTACTGGGATAATCAACACCTTCATATTCAACAATGGCTTTATCCATTAAATCAAGACATTTGTAATAATTATTCAAAGCTTCAAGGGAAGCGGTGGGAGTTTTTGTTAATCTATCTTTATCTTGAATTGATAATTCAACATTTAACTCTTTTAAGATTAATAAAACTACCTGATCTTTTAAGTTAAAAATATCTGTATTTCCCATTATAAAATCTCGAAAAGTGGTAATTTCTCCGGTGGAGTTATCGTACTTTTTAAGATTTATATTTAAATTAGAGGGAGAAGAAAGATAGAAATCGCCAAAAAATGTAACCTCAGCATTTAGATTCTTACTAAACTGGATGAATAGAGATTTATCTATCTCGGCTGTAATGGGTAGCAAGTCATATTTATAGTACAAATCCTCTATCTCTTGACGAGAAGAACAGGCGAGAATATCAATCTGAGAAAGATCATCTATCAGCATGTCGGTCAAACCTTTACTTAGCCAATCCCAGCTTGACTGCCCGGTACGATTATTAAAATATAAAATGTTTATCTTCCCGTCAGAGGCCTGAACAATCTCTATATTATAAAAAAAACTAATCATTATTGTAAAAACAATAATGATGTAAAAAAGTTTCAAGGAAAATTTTTCTTTTAAAAATCCATTTCTTAAAAGATAATTAGCTATTTTAGTCATTAATTCACCTTTGCTTTAATTGACCAATTGTATTAGTCAACTAGTTAGCTGGTAACCTAGTTAGCTAGTTAAAAATACAGATGCAAGATGTATTAGTCGTTAGTTTGTTGAAATACAAATTTTCGGTTTACAGTTAATTCATTAAATAATTGGTTGGTTTAATATTTGTTCTTCAACCAATTAACCAACTAACTAATTAACCAAATTAATTAATAAAATTATACCTTATTTATTGGAAAAAGTAAAAATGATTTCCTTGATTTTTACCTGATCTCCCTCTTTAATTCCTTTTTTAATTAAATCCTTTTCTAAACCCATTTTTTTTATAATTTTCTGGAAATAATTTATTGCTTCTTCATTATCAAAGTTGGTCATCGCTACTATCCGTTCAATCTCTGCACCGGTAACTTCATAAAGGTCTCCCTTTTTATTAATTACAAACCGGGGGGTAAATTTATACACTGCTCCTTTTTTGGGTAAAACCTCAGTAATCGTTTCTTTTTCTTTTAATTTTAATTCATCCAACAAAGAAGAAAGGCCATAGATTAGTTTATTTAATCCTTCTCCGGTTAAAGCAGAAATGGGAAATATTTGATAACCTTCCTTATGGAAAGCATCTTTAAAGTAGATCATATTTTCTTTAACAGAAAGAAGGTCACATTTGTTTATGGCTATAAGCTGCGGTTTTTTTGTCAGTTCTTCACTAAAACTATTTAATTCTTTGTTTATAGCCCTAAAACTATATAATGGATCCTCTTTTTTTATTAGAGAACCGTCTATAATATGTAAGATTATTTTAGTTCTTTCAATGTGTTTTAAAAACTTATCTCCCAAACCAGTCCCTTGATGGGCGCCTTTGATCAGACCGGGAATATCTGCTACCATAAAACTTTTTACTTCATCTACACTAACTACTCCTAAATTAGGGCTGAGAGTGGTAAAGGGATAATCGGCAATCTTGGGTTTAGCTGCTGAAATCCGAGAAAGTAGAGTAGATTTTCCGGCATTAGGATAGCCAACCAATCCTACATCGGCAATTATTTTTAGACTTAAATATAGTTTTTTTTCTTCTCCCGGTTCTCCTTTTTGTGCAAACTTGGGGCTCCTTCTAACAGAGCTTTTAAAGCGAAAATTTCCCTGTCCACCCTGTCCACCCCGAGCCACAATAATTCTTTGTCCATTTTCTATTAGATCGCTTAAAATTGTGGAGCTGTCCATATCCTCTACTACAGTTCCCAAAGGAACTTTTATAAATAAATCTTCTCCGTTTTTCCCTTTCTTATTACTTCCCTGCCCGCTTTCTCCGTTTTTTGCCCTTTGATGAGGGTGATCATAAAGGTCTATTAAGGTGCCAATCTTATCATCTGCTTCAATAATTATATCTCCGCCTTTTCCTCCGTCTCCCCCGTTAGGACCACCTTTGGGGATATACTTTTCTCTTCTGAAGCTTACGGCCCCATTTCCCCCTCTTCCTGCTCTCACTTTTATTTTCACTCTATCCACAAACATACTCTTCTCCCGCTAAAATGGAAATTTTGTGCCAGGCACTTTTTTTCATTTTTTATTGTCTTACCTAATGATACTAAAAAACCCTGAGTTTTACAAAAAACTCAGGGTTAGTTTAATAAAATTGTTTTCTTATTTTAAGATCTTTCAGCATAAACACAAACTTGCTTCCTATCTTTTCCCTTTCTTTCAAAAGTTACAAATCCTTCAGTTAAAGCAAACAGGGTATCATCATTCCCTCTTCCCACATTTTCTCCGGGAAGAATTTTAGTTCCCCTCTGTCTTATTAAGATACTACCTGCTGTTACAAATTGACCGGCAAATCGTTTTACTCCTAACCGTTTGGCATTACTATCTCTACCGTTTTTAATTGATCCCTGCCCTTTTTTGTGTGCCATAAATTCTCACCTCACCCTCTTAAATCTGCTTCTGATTAAATTATGTTATAAATGTTTAATTATCTTGATACTTTATATTATACTTTTAAATTTTTATTTTTTCAATTAAAATTTCAGTATAAGGCTGTCTGTGTCCGGTCTTTTTGCGATATCTTTTTTTGGATTTATATTTAAAAACTAGAATTTTTTTAGCTTTATCCTGGTTTAAAACTTTCCCAACAACCTTAGCTTTTTCTATCAGAGGTCGGCCAATAATATGTTCACCATCTTTGTCAACCATTAGTATCTGGTCAAATTCTACTTCCTTTCCCTTTTCCTGGTCTAACTTTTCAATCCTGATAATATCTCCTTCTTTTACTAGATACTGTTTCCCTCCAGTCGCGATAACAGCTTGCATTTTTAGCAATCCTCCTTGCCTTATAAACTCGCCATGATTAGGTAGTAACCTGATAAACCGACTACTTTTAGACCCAACCTGTGCGGATATGAAACCGATGCTTATAAAATTTAGCATATATTTATATGGTTGTCAAATTTATTCGTATAAAATAAGATAGTATCGAGTATCAAGTATATAGTATATAGTCAGGAAAAGAGAAAAAAAGAATTAGGAATCCAGGAGTCAAGTTCGTATCTCGTGAATCGTATCTCGTAGGACAGGGTATAGCGTTTAGCGTAGAGCGGATAGAAAAACAGTGATAAGTGACGAGTAATTAGTTACAAGTTACAGGTTACAAGTTTCAAGTTTCAAGTTTAAAAAACGAAGTAGGAACGGATAGTTAAATTCGCATCTCGTATCTAGCACCTAGTATCTCGTGAATAAAATAAAAGCCAGGAATCAGAATCTAGAAAACAGAAGTGATAATATTATATAGAGTTTGGTATTTGGTGTGTAAGTTTATTACGAAATACGATATACGAAATACTAACGACTATTCACTAACGACTAATTTAGCTATTTAAACATCTGTTTAATTTTCTTTATCTCTTTTAGTCTGCCGACAGCTACTACATCTATCCTCTCTATGTGAATATTTTTTGAAGATTTGATATAAATAGTTTTTCTTCCTTTTTTCTCTAATTGTTTAATCAACAGCATCTTTGCCCCGGATAAATTTTCCTCTACTTTAGGATGTACTCCTAATAGGACAGCTTCTGCTCTTGAAGTATTACACAACTCTTCTAACTTGCGTAGAACCATATTACCTACGGTTTCGGCAGACAAAACCCGGCCCGTTCCGGAACAATAAGGACAAGTGGTTCTAAGCATGTTTTCCAAATCTCTCCTGGATCTCTTTCGGGTAAGTTCAACCAGACCTAATTCAGTATTCTGGATAATATTAGTTTTGGTTTTATCTTTTTTTAAACTTTCCTCTAATTTCTTTACTATCTTTTCGATATCTTCCTGATTATCCATGTCAATAAAATCGATTATGATAATCCCTCCAATATCCCGCAACCTTAACTGAAGTCCTATCTCCTCAGCCGCCTGCAAATTGGTCTTTAAAATGGTTTTCCTCATATCTTTTTTACCAACAAATTTACCGGTGTTTACATCGATTACCGTTAAGGCCTCCGCCTGGTCAAAAATCAAATACCCTCCGCATTTAAGCCATATCTTTTTTTGTAAACCTTTGTTGATTTCTTTTTCAATATTATATTCCTCAAATATGGGCTTTTCTCCATTATAGAGAGATACTCTGGGCTCTAATTCTGATAAAGATAAAGTCTTTAAAAACTTCAGCATATTTTTATATTCATTATTAGAATTTATTAAAATTTCTTCTACTTCTTCGGTAAGCAGATCTCGGATAATCCGATAAGTAAGAGTCAGGTCTTCATGTAACAACATGGGAGCTTTGGCTTTCCTTCCTCTGTTTTTAATCTTATTCCATAATCTAGTTAAAAAATCCAGATCGGTTAAAAAATCCTCCAACTCTTTCCCCCAGGCAGCAGTTCGAATAATCAATCCTATATTCTTGGGTTTTATTTTTTGAACGATTTTTTTTAATCTTTCTCTTTCCTTTTCTTCTTCAATCCGGTGTGAAATGCCAACATTTGTGCTATTGGGCATTAGAACTAAATATCTACCCGGAAGACTAATATTAGTTGTTACCCGTGCTCCTTTAGGGAGTATAGCCTCTTTTACTACTTGCACCATTATCTCCTGGTTAACTTTAATTTTATCCAAAGGAGTTTTGGAAACAGAATCAGAATCAGTTTCTGTAAACACCTCTTCATCTTTATCCTGATCATATGTAGCTTTATCGATATGCAAAAAAGCGTTTTTCTCAATTCCAATATCTACAAATGCTGCCTCTATCCCAGGCAAAACATTGGTTACTTTACCTTTATATATATAACCTACGATCTTATCATCTTCAATTCTCTCGATGTGGATTTCTACCAATCGGCCAGCTTCGATTACGGCTACCCTCTCTTCGGTTAGACCCACATCAATAATTACTCTTTTATTCATTAAAAACTCCTGTTTTTATCCCCTTCACCCTATCCCTCTCTCTCCAGGGGGAGAGGGAATAAAGATGAGGTAATTTTCTCATCAGTTATGGTTCGGATTTATCCGACCCGAATATTCTAATTTTTTTTAGCGGATTCGATTAATCGAGCCCCTACTTTCTCTTTATAAACTTGTAACTTGTAACCCATAACTTGTAACTAATTACTCATCACTTAACACTGTATTTCTATACGCTATAAGCTCTACGCTAACTACATACTATTATATACTATTTTAGGCTTCTGATTCCTAGTTTCTTCTTTCTTAACGCAATACTCGATACTCGATACTAAATTTATCCTCATATATTTTACTCTAAATAATCTCATTAGTAAAGGCAACAAAATTTAAACTTAATATTCAAAACAATATTTTAAAAATTTAGTAAAAATATTTTTTATTTATATTTTTGTTTGATACTTAAATAACCTCTTCACCTTTTACATATAAGCCATCACGGCATATCTGGATGATATCAAAGTTATTTGCAAAATTGGAAATCCAGGCCTTTACAGCATATCGGGGATTTAAATTTCCCTGCTGCCCTATCCTTATTTCCAAGCTAAGCTTTAAAATCGGGCTTTTAAAATTCTGCACCTTTATATCTAAAATGGAAGGTTTTATATCAACTCTTTTGATGCCATTTTTAGTCTGCATTTCTACGTTAATTTCGTCCAAATTTAAAAATCTTTTATTATTTTTTTCTATCTCTTTCTTCACCTCTCTTAATTCATCTTCTTGATTTTTTGCTGCAAAATCTAATAGCTTCTCCTTTATCTTTAGGGTGATAACATAAGAAGCTCTATCGATTACCTTTACTAAAGAATCTACAGAGGAAGGGATTGTTTTGGCCAGTAATATCTTCAATCCTTGAGGCAAAACCAGATTTAATCTTTCTGTTAACTCCTCGACTTTTATCTCCTCTTTTAGCCTGATATCTAAATATTCAGAGGTGCTGCTGATACCCAGAGGCAAAGGGGGACCGAAAGATATTCTAAACCGAGGATTAAAACCGCTAGATATAACCACAGGGATATTGGCTCTTCTTAGAGTACGGGTAAAAACCTGAGCCAGGTTTAAATGGGAAATATATTTAATCGGTCCGTCTTTACAATATTTTACTCTAATTAATTGTTCCAAATAAAAAAACTCTCCTTTTATTTACATTTATTAATTATGAATTTGTATCTCGTATCTCGTATATCGTATCTCGTATATCGTATATCGTAAAGAAAATACAGAGAATAGATGCGAGAGTGAGATGTATTAGTCGCTAGTATTAAATACAGGTTTTCAGTTTACGGTTTACAGTTATCAGCATAAAACTAAAAAGTTAAAACTAAAAGCAAAAAACCATAATTATTATTTAAGAATTCAGAAGCTAGTAGTCAGAAGTTAGAAGAATATACAATCAAAATACACTCTTATAGCTTAAGATAATTCTAAATGCTGGATTCTGGCTCTTGACTCCTATTTTCTTTACTATATACGATATACGAAATACGATATACGAATTAACACACTCCACACCCCGTACAATCCTCAAAACGACAATCGGGAGTTGTTTCTCCTCTTAAAGCCTTCTCTTTCTCCTCAAGCAGATATTCCTTTTTAACTCCACAGGAGATATGGTCCCAGGGTAGAATTTCATCTTCCTCTCTCGCTCTGTTAGCATAGAATTCCATATTAAGTCCGCAATTATTAAAGGCCTGCTGCCAGGCTTCAAAATTAAATTGTTCTCTCCAGGCATCAAATTTACATCCCAGATAGTGAGCTTTTTCTAATACTTCACCTAACCTTCTATCTCCTCGGGCAAATACTGCTTCCAGATAACTATGATCAATGTTCGGGTAACTGAAAGAAATGTTCCTCCAATTTAATCTATTCTTCAAATATCTTACTTTTTCAGACAATATCTCCCTCTCTTCCTGGGCTTCCCATTGAAAAGGAGTATGGGCTTTGGGTACAAAAGCAGATACGCTAATATTTATATTTATCTTCCTTCCGGTTATTTCTCTTCCCATGTGGTCAACTTTACTAACCAGCCTTATTATCCCTCCCACATCTTCTTCGGTCTCGGTGGGCAAACCGACCATAAAATAAAGTTTTATCTTCCTCCACCCTCCCTCAAAAGCTGCTTTTATAGAAGAATACAGGTCCTCCTCCAGAACATTTTTGTTTATCACATCCCTTAACCTTTGAGTTCCTACCTCTGGGGCAAGGGTAATACCGGTCTTCCTTACTCTTTGAACCTGCTGGGCTAAAGCGACGGAAAAAGAATCTATCCTTAAAGAAGGCAGAGAAACCCCCACGCCTCTTTCTTCAAATCGGTCTACCAATTTAGTAATCAAGTTCTTTATTTCACTATAATCGCTCGAACTTAAAGAGGACAAGGATACCTCCTCGTATCCGGTATGGGCAAGAATTTCGTCAGTCAATCCAATTAAAGTATCGACTGATTTTTCCCTGACCGGGCGGTAAATCATCCCTGCCTGACAAAAGCGGCATCCCCGGGTACACCCTCGGAAAATTTCCAGGGTAATTCTATCGTGGACTACATCGATATTGGGAACAATGGGAAAAAGAGGATATTCTACTTTATTAAAATCTGAAATAATCTGTTTTTTGATTACTGAATAATAGGTTTCTTTTTTAGGGGTAACCGATTTAACCTTTCCGTCTTTAAAATAAGTTATTTCATAGAAAGACGGAACATAAATCCCTTCTATCCGGGCTAATTCTTCTAAAAGTTTTGCTCGGCTCCGTTTTTTATCTTTCCATTTTTTATAAACTTCTATAATTTCGCCGACAATCTCTTCCCCTTCTCCGATTACAAATAAATCAATAAAACGGGATAAGGGTTCCGGGTTAAAAGCCCCTGGTCCACCGGCAATAATCAGGGGGTCATCTTCTTTTCTCTCTTCCGACCTTAAAGGTATATGCCCAAGTTCGAGAAGATTTAGGATATTGGAATAACATAATTCATATTGGATAGTAAATCCAACGATATCAAAAGAATTTAAAGGTCTATAGGTCTCTAAAGAAAAAATGGGTATCTGTCGTTCTCTCAGCAGTTTTTCCATATCCACCGCAGGCGAAAAGACTCGCTCAGCCAGAGCATCGTCTCTCTTATTAATAATCTCATACAAAATTTTAAATCCTAAATAACTCATCCCGATTTCGTATAAATCAGGAAAGACCAATACTATTTTAACTGTGGATATATCCTCTTCTTTTACTATTTCATTAAATTCTTTACCGGTATACCTCCCCGGTTTTTCTACCTTATCCAATAACTCTTCAAATAATATTTTTTTAATATCCAATCATTTTTCTCCTTGATTAGTTGGTTAGTTAGTCTACCAGTCTACCGGTCAGTTAGCTAAAATATTTATTCAAGTAATATGTAATGAGTAATTCGTAACAAGTTACAGGACAAGTTGCTAGTTACGAGCAAAGCAACCGTATCTCGTATCTCGTGAATCGTATCTCGCAAATAAATAGAATTCAGGAGCTAGGAGTCAGTATTCAAAACATTAGATAGCGTATAGTCGACAGGTTAGACGCCTGTCCTACTTTGAGTATTACAACATCGGGCTTCCACTTCTGAATTCTATTTCTTCCTTTCTTCACTATATACTATATACTAATTATCCTCTTCACTAACGACTAAAACAATTGGCTTTTTAGCCAATTGTTTTACCACCTTATCTTATGCAATTCCACATTTAGCAATATCCCTATCATCATCAAATTTGATATCATAAAAGTCCCGCCATAACTTAAAAAAGGCAGGGGTAATCCGGTGGCTGGCAACATCCCCATAGCCATTCCAATATTTACTACTATATGAAAAAATAAAAAAGACACAGCACCAGTAGCCAATAAACTTCCTAATAAATCTCTAGCTTCTAATGCAATCTTTATTCCCCGCCATAAAATAATAGCATATAATCCTAATAATAAAATGGTTCCGACAAAGCCTAACTCTTCTCCTACTACAGAAAATATAAAATCAGTGTGTTGGGCAGGTAGAAAATTTAACTGACTTTGTAGGCCGCTAAAGATTCCATTCCCTAAAAAACCTCCCGAACCGATGGCAATCCTCGACTGGATAACATTATAGCCGCCCCCCAAAGGGTCCAGGTTAGGATTTAAAAATAAAATTAACCTATTTTTCTGATAATCTTTTAGAAAAATCCAAAAAACTGGAACAGAAGATATGCCCGCTAAAAAAGTGAAAACTAAAAATTTTATCTTAATCCCTGCCACAAACAACATGATAATAAGAATAGCTAAATATACTAACGAAGTTCCCAAATCCGGCTGCATAAATACCAATAAAATTAACAACCCGGTGTAAGCGAAGGGAAGTAAATAATAGAAAAAATTATCAAATTTTAGTTTATTTTTAGATAAAAAATCCGCTAAAAATATTATTAAGGCGATTTTGGCAAACTCCGAGGGCTGAAAATCAAAAGGTCCAATAACCAGCCAGCGCCTTGCTCCATAAGTTAATCTACCAGAAATTATAACCATTATCAGTAAAACAATAGCCCCAAAATAGATCACTTTAGAATATCTTTCCAGGTTATGGTAATCGATAAAAATTATTATAGTTAAAAATAGGAATCCTGACAATATCCATAATGATTGCCGCTTTACGAAAAAATAGGGGTCGCTTCCCGCTGTAACCGCCAAACGTGTTGAACTGTATAATACTAAAAGTCCATAAAAACAGAGAAACACTACTGCAAAAAGAAGAGTAAAATCTAAATTTTCAGTTAATCTATCTAATTTTTCTTTCAACTTCCCTCCTCCAAATCAGCTCCTGATACAAAAGTTTACCAAAAGTTTCCCAAAGGTGCCAGGCACCTTTGGGAAACTTTTTAATTTTTAATATTAAAATATTTTTCCAGCATAGCTCGGGCTATGGGGGCAGCGGCTACTCCCCCTTCTCCTCCATTTTCCAGAAAAACGGTAATACAAACTTCCGGATTCTCATAAGGGGCGAACCCGATAAACCAGGCATGGGTCTCTCCCTGAGGATTTTGAGCTGTCCCGGTCTTCCCGGCTACTGCTAATTCTTGAATATTTGCTCTCCAACCCGTTCCTTTTAATATGGTTTGTCTTAATCCCTCTTTAATAATTTTAAATGTATCTGAAGAAAAGTTTACTTTTTTATGAATTCCCGGTTTAATTTCTTCTACTGTGTTGCCGTCGGCAGAAATTATCTTTTTTACCAAATGCAACTTGTAAACTTCTCCTTCTGCAGCGATAGTAGTAATAAGACTATGCACCAGTAAAGGGGTTAACAAAAGATATCCCTGACCGATAGAAAGATTTATAGTATCACCAGGGAACCAAATCTCTTTAATTTCTCTCTCCTTCCATTGAGCAGAAGGAATTGTCCCTATAGCTTCTTCGGGCAGATCAATACCGGTTTTTTCTCCCAATCCAAATTTCTGCATATATTTATTGAATCTTTCAATTCCCAGCTCATTTCCTAAAGTATAAAAATAGATATTACAGGAATGAGTAATTGCATCTACAATACTTAAACTTCCGTGTCCGGTCTCCTTCGAGCAATTGAAGACCCGGCCAGCTAATTCAAAAGTACCCGAGCAATAAATCTTTCTTTTTATATCAGTAACTCCTTCTTCCAGAGCAGCTGCCGCTGTAACTACTTTAAATATCGAACCAGGAGAATAAAGACCCTGAACACTTCGATTAGTCAAAGGGTAATCGGTATCAAAAGAAAGCCTTTGCCAATCAGAACTGGAAATTCCATTCGCAAATAAGTTTGGATTAAAAGAAGGCCTGTTAACCAGAGCTAATATTTCCCCACTGTTAGGATCACTTACCACAATAGAGCCTTTTTTATCAAAGAGTAAATTTTCTCCGCAAAGCTGTAAATCTCTATCGATAGTTAATACCAAATCTTTGCCCGGAACCGGTGTCTGATACAATAAAGTAGTTATCTCCTGACCCAAGGCATCAACTTCGACTTCCTTCCCACCTTTTTCTCCTCTTAAAATATCATCATAATATTTCTCCAGCCCGGCTTTTCCTATGATGTCTCCTCCCTGATATTTTGGATTGCCAAATTGCAGCAACTCTTCTTTGTCTATTTCTCCCACATAACCTAAACTATGAGCTGCAAAATCTTGGTAAAGATAATCTCTCCGAGGTTTAACCTCTAATACCACTCCCTTTAATTCATCTTTTCTCTCCTCAATCTCCACTATCTTATTTGTGCTACAATCATCTAGAATTTTTACCGGTTTAAAAGGGTTTTCCCGGTAATTTTTTACTATCTGCGAAATTTCTTCTGGAGAAATACCTATAATTTTACTTAGTCTTTCACTTAGTTTTTCTAAATCATCAACCTCTGCCGGAATTATTGAAACTACTACTACCGGACGATTACTTACCAATAATTCTTCCTGGCGATCATAAATCCTGCCCCGAGGGGCATCTTCTACCAGGGAACGGATGCAATTCCCTACCGCCCTTTCCTTAAATTCCTCACCTTTAATCATCTGCAAATACCATAAACTAATAACTAATACTGAAAAACAAATGACCATAAATATCAATAACCGATTTAGTCGTTGTTTCACATCTTCTGGAACGGTAGAAGATTCCCTCATAATTGCTCCTCAATTCTAATGGCAAAAGTTAACCAAAGGTGCCAGGCATCTTTGGTTAACTTTTTTATTTTTATTCTTTAATCATCTGGAAAAGTTTATTTATTGCTAAAAAAATAAAAGGTGATAGCAGGCAGCTATATAAAGCCTCGGGAAGGGCTATCTGTTTTAAGCTCCAGGCCAGGTTATATTCGATTCCAAAAGCACGTAATAGCAAAAATATTAAAATACTTTGCATAAATGATGCAATAAAAGTTATTACCGGAATAATAAATAATATATGTTCATGAAATATTTTTTCTTTTAAAATTCCACAGGTAAACCCTATCACCGTCTTTGCCAAAGCATTTATTCCTAAGAGGCTGGTAGAAAAGATATCCTGCAAAAGGCCTGAAGCAAATCCGGATATAATCCCTTCTTTTTCTCCCTTCAGCAAGGAAAAAACTACTACCACCACCATTATCAAATCAGGTTTTAATCCCAAAATGGCAACCGAATTAATAAGGGTAAGTTGAATTACTAAGGCAACTACAATTATTGCACCTTTAAGCAAAATTTTCATCAGCTATCTCCTTATTTAATTGATTAATTAGAAAAATGGATATTGATATAAAATAAAGGGTGATGCTTGTCTAAGATATATTGAGGGGAATTGAATTATTTTAACATTTAAGACTTTAAAATAAGTAAATAGAGTGATCGACAATATTATAATTCTATTATCTATAGCCATTAAGAGCCATTAAGATAATGCATTAATACTAAAATCTTAAATTAATTACTATTTTATACTTCTAATATTTTTGAGCTATTTCAATTAACTATCATTTACTTATTAAACATTATCTATTATCGATTATTATTCTACTTCTTTTAGAGAATAAACTATTTTCCCTACAACTACCAACCAGATAAAGTAAAAAAGGGCTAAAACTCGGAAAGCTCTGTTTGGCTGCTTAATCGATCTATAAATCCATTCCATTCCGTGTCTTTGCATCCACAATGGTGCTCGCGGTATCCTGCCTGAAAGGACGTCGAAACTTCCACCTACCCCTATACATACTGGTACATCTAATTTCTCTAAATTTTTACTAATCCACTTTTCTTGTTTGGGCACACCCATACCCACCAGCAATATGTCTGGTTTCTTTTCTTTAATCTCCGCAATAATCTCTTCTTCCTCTTTATTCCTATTGCTATAACCATTTTTAACATCATCACGATTTTGATAATCTTTACAACTAAAATAACCATGATGAGTTCCGGCTATGTTTATTCCCGAATATTTCTTGCTTAAATTTAAGGCAGCCTCCCTGGCCACACCAGGATAAGAGCCTAATAAATATAAGGAATACCCCTTCTTGGCAGCCAAACAGCATATGTTATGTATTATGTCTATACCGGTTACCCTTTCAGGTAAAGGATAATCTAGAGTTGTAGATGCCCATAAAATACCTGCTCCATCAGGGGTAACCAAATCTGCAGATTTTAATATGGCATGATACTCAGGGTCTTTCCTTGCTCGCAATACTGCCAAAGTATCCGGAGTAACAATTTGATGAGGTTTTTTAGATACAATAAATTCCTCTATTTTTTGAATAGTCTCTTGATTATCTACCTGGTCAATTCCCACCTGAAAGAGTTTTATACGGCTAGTTAAAATATCTCTTCCAATAATCAATTCCTCTGACCGAACCTTATTCTTCAGTAATTCAAAAACCACCCAGCCAAAAGCAGTCAGGGTTAACAGTAGGTAGAAATTCTGGTATATAGAAACAATAAAAGCTGATAAACTTAAGTAGAGAGAAACCCCGATAATAGTTGAATTCGCTCCTTGAGTCGAAAATCCATAAGATTGCAGTTTCTGGCATAACCTGCTCCTGTTCCCGCTCTCTGAAAATAATGGAAATTTTCTTATACCCGGGATTGAACTTTCCTGACGGGCATAATTAGCCACAATAGAATAAGAGCTGTCTATAATCGGTACGCCTAAAATTAAAAGAGGAATCAATAAAGTTAAAGCTGCTGTACTCTTGGATACACCCACAATAGCAATCACTGCTAATACAAATCCAAAAGACATATAGTAGGAAGAAAATTTCCCTCGGGGGACATATTTGATAAAAATAAATGAAATCGCTGCCATAATCAAAGATAGCGCTTCTGCCAAAATTAATCCCTGCCTCTGGATAAGGGAGATCACTAAAAAAGTGAGGGAAGCGATAAAGACAATATAGGGAGTGACGTCTCCTAGTTCATCTGCCTGACCGATAGAATTAGCAATACTTATTAGCCAGATTATAGTTAGGGGGATAGATAAATAGCTAAGATAAAGATACCCGCCCGATGAAGAGGAAGGAGCTCGCAAAAATTCTATTTTAACCCCAGAATAAATTATAATTAAAGAAATTAAAACTTGAAATATTAATTTGACCCCTGCGGGAAGCTTTCTCTTTCTATCTGCTCTCCCCAGGATGACCATCAGCATACTACAAATAATAATACCTACAATTTTAAACACCATTCCGGTTTCAAACATATAAATTTATTTTCCTCTATTATTTCATTTATTACTTTTTTATCCTTATTTTTGACTTATCTTTCTGTTCTTTCTGTTTTTTTTGTTTTTAGTTTTTTTTCTGCTTAATCCAATTATCTTAATTCGACAAAGGTATTTTAAATTCCTTCTTTTTAGGATAAATTTTTGAAATTAAAACTAATTAGTGAATATTCTCTTTAAACCAGCGAACTGTCTTTTCTAAACCCGCTGAAAAGTCAAACTGTGGCTGCCATCCTAAAACCTCTTTAATTAAGTGGCAATCCAGAACATTCTTCCTTAAATCCCCTACCCTGGGAGGCCCATAATGCGCTAGATGAGAAAATTTTATAATCTCCTTTAAAAAATAAAATATTTCATTTACCGAAACTCCTCTTTCAGTCCCCAGATTGAAGCAATTAAGTTTAATTTCAACTTTAGGTTTGGCATCAGATTCTTTTTTTTCTTTTTCTTTGGTTTTTTCCTTTCCTTCTTTCTGAACAACTTCAGATAATTTTACCATATTTTGAAGGGCGAGTAAATTAGCTTGGGCTACATCTTCTACAAAAATATAATCTCTGATATATTCTCCGTCACCATTTATAGTCGGAATCTCGCCTTTTAGCATCTTTTCTATAAATATAGCAATAACACCGGCTTCACCATAAGGGTCCTGTCGGGGTCCATAGACATTTCCATACCTTAGTGCTACATATGGGATATGGTAATTTTTCTGGTAAAAATCAAGATAATACTCGATAGTAACCTTACTAATTCCATAAGGCGATTGAGGCTTGAAGGGGTAATCCTCACTGATGGGAAAATGCTCTGGTTCTCCATAAATAGTCCCTCCACTGGAGGCAAAAACTATTCCCTTAACCTGGTGATTAACGCAGCATTGCAATAAATTCAAAGAACCAAGGACATTGGTTTGAGCATCAAATAAAGGGTCTCTTACAGAAAAAGAAACACTGATCTGGGCGGCTTCATGGCATACATAATCAGGTTTTTCCTTCTTAAACACTTCAACTAACCCTTTTTGGTCGGTGATATTTAATTTATAAAATCGGGCATTTTTGTTGATATTCTCCTCTCGGCCGGAAGATAAATCATCAACTATCACAACTTTATAATTATTTTTGATGAGTAAATCCACAATGTATGAACCGATAAAGCCCGCCCCGCCGGTAACTAAAACGGTGGTCTTTTTATTTTCGCTTACTTGTTCCTTTCTCTTTTCTAATTTCATGTTTCTTTTCCTTTCTACTATAAAAAGTTAACCAAAGGTGCCAGGCACCTTTGGTTAACTTTTTACACTAGAGTTCTAAAACAAGGGCGATTACGCTGCAGATGGCGCTTACTCCCCATAAGATAAACACCACATTTTTATGTGCTATCCCCCTGGTTAAAAGTCGATGGTGGAGATGCCCTTTATCGGCCTGGAATATAGGATAATGCCCCCGGTATCTCCTGCAGATAGCAAACAGGGTATCAACAATAGGTAGAGCCAGAATAATAATAGGAATTAAAATAAAAAAGGCATTCCCACTGTTTAATACCCACAAAGCCCCTATAGAGGCTAACATGAAACCGGCAAAGGTACTGCCGGAATCCCCCAAAAAGATTTTAGCCGGATAAAAATTAAACTTTAAAAAAGCTAATATGCTCCCCGCCAGGGCAATAGATATAAGACTGAGAGCCTCTAAATTTTGTCTTAAGCCTAAAATAAGAAAAGTTACTAAGGCAATAAGGGAAATTCCACAAGCCAGCCCATCTAAACCGTCTATCAAATTGATGGAATTAGTTACTCCCACTAACCAGAAGATTAAAATAGGATAAAGAAGATAACCTAATAGATCAAAAATTTTTAATTGATTAACTATAAAACTATTTATTAAATCACTGTTATATATAATCACTATTAAGGCAGGAACCATTTGAATAATGAATTTATGCTTGGGAGAAAGATCTACTATGTCATCTACCACCCCTAATAACAATATGATTACCCCGCCTATCAAGAGGGCTTTAATCTGTCCTTCTATCTGCACCACAAAGAGCAGACTCAGTAAAAATCCAAAAAAAATAACTATCCCTCCCAAATTGGGGATAGCTTCCTCATGTATTTTACGATGACCGGGCATGTCCATCATATTTTGTTTTTTCCCTACCCGCGCCATATAGGGAGTTAAAATATACGAGACTATAAAGGCAATAACTCCAACTCCAATGTATTTCAAATAAATATTCTCCTGTTTATTAATTCATCAATTTGCCAATTGATTTATTCTCTAATTAGCCAATTAATTAATTTAATCAATTCATTGATTCGCAAATTATTAATTTATTTGGCTAATTCTTTCTTTAGATCTTCTATGCAGGCTACTGGTGAAGGGTCAATCTGATTTAATATTGCTAAATAATAGCTCGCCAGATCGCCTAAAAAAATTAGCGAAAACATGCGGGCCATCTTCCCTTTACCTTTGGTAGGGCAAACCATAAGCTCGGCTACTTTGCCTTGGATAATCTTGCGGGTAATTTCCCGTCTCTGCTCTACCCTCAAAAGCCCTTCTTTGTCTTGAAGATAAATAATTTTGACCTGTCGGTTTATGTTATTTTCTATTTCATAGCCCACTATTTCGTTATGGTCGAGTTCAGGAAATATATTCCAAAAACAGGGCCATTTACTATTTTCGTTTATCTGGGTCTTCCAGCGCATCGCCACTGCCTCTAACAATCCTTCAGAACCGTAAACCAGGGGCAGATGCTGATACAGGCTCAAGGCCACCTTCTTGGCTAAATTGTATTCGCTGGGGGATTTAGCACAATATTTCCTAGAAAGGTCTTGTAAAATGCTGATTGTCTCTTCTATCTCGCTGCTTCTTTCCTTTATGAAGCCCAGCCTTTCTAAAGCTTTTAATATAGGAAAGAACAGATAAGAAATGGCGGCTCGAGGCTGAATTCCTGCTGGTACTTTAATCACAGGAAAGTTATTCTCTTGGGAAAGGACCGCTAATTTACCCCCTGAAGTTAAAGCAATGATTCTGGCTTTGGCTTCCAAGCATTTCTTCAAGGTAGAGATAGTCTCTTCAGTATTTCCCGAATAACTGACGGTAAAAACTAAAGAATTTTCATCTACAAATTTGGGTATATCATAGCCGCGAATGACTACTATAGGAATTGATAATTCATCGGCTAAATAATCAGATAATAGGTCCCCGCCAATGGCTGAACCACCCATTCCCAATACCACGATATTTTTAAAATTCCGGGCAGGGATAGTGGCAGTGGCTGTGGTTGTGGCAAGATTGGGTAAAAGGTTGGTAGGAATAGTAAATTCCTCTCCTAAACACAAGGCATCTCTCATCTTCTGCGGAAATTCCTCTAAAAGCTCTATCATGTTAGCCTTATCCAGCTCAGAAAAATCTCTATCTAATATATCTATATTATCGTTTTTATTTTTTCTTTTCTCTCCCATGGCTCATTCCTCCCCATATTTTAGTCTATCTTTCTATATTTTATAACATACCACACAACCTTTATTCAAGCAAGCACAAAAATGACAAATTTTGTGCCAGAAAAGTTAACCAAAGGTGCCAGGCACCTTTGGTTAACTTTTGGTAAAATTGGTGCCAGGACCCCCTGTAAATGTTCATCTAAAAGGATTGGGGTTCAGTTAAATAATCTTCAAATATAATGGCACCAGTTTTATTATTAACCTTATCCCAATAAGCCCAATCGCTTGAAAGATTGGCGTTATTAGGATTTCCAGGATATTTAGGTCCATCGTCATCTCCCCACCAGTTATATTTGGCGAAAATATTGTGATTAGTCATATTACTAACACCATGAGTAGTATTACCTGTGATATTATTCCTCCCGATTCCGCCCTTAGCTCCTCCTCCAATATCCGGGTTAGTAGTATCACTATATTGTTCGCCTACCCTTATACCATACCCATTAGAAGTAATCTCATTACCCCAAATTAATAATGAAGAGTTATTCCGACAAAAAATTCCAGAGCCATCATTATTGTTTACATTATTATGTTTCACCTCAAGAGGCGCACTGTTGTTAGCCTGAATTCCATTAGTATTTTTTCTAATGGTATTGCCCTCAATAATACCCGAACCTGCTCCTATAACATTTATTCCATTTTTTAAATTAAAACATATCTCATTATTATAAACATATATTCCTGAGGGATAATCATCGCTTGCCCTATTATAGAAAATTCCACTATCCTGATGACTTTGAATTAAATTTTCTGATATTTCAATTGAAGAGGATGAGTCGCTATATATTCCCATATTTGTAGCTGATTTACCATCAATAATAAATCCAGATATGGTGACATCGTCAGCTGAAACGGTAATTAAATTCCCCGCATATCCGAGTCCGATTATAAAAGTAGATTCCTTCCCAGCCCCTCGGAGATCAATTCCTTTATTTATTATTAGCTGTTCATTATAAGTCCCTGCGGCCACCATAACCGATTTTCCAGAGGTAACTGCCTCTATTCCCTCAGTTATGGTATTAAAGGGGTGAGTTTTGGTTCCGTCTTCTATTCCGCTGACATTGGCTTCATCTACATAAATATTAGGGTCGTATTCAATTGTTGTGGTTATCGCAGAGCTTTCGTTATCCGCGGCATCGCGGGAGGTAATTGATATATTGTTGGTTCCTTCTGAGAGATTATAAGGATGGGACCAATCTGTAGATGAATTAATAGAGACAACTTCTGTATCGTTAATTAAAATCGAAGAATTAGCCTCTTTAGTGCCAGATAAAGTTTGAGAGGAGATGTTAGTTGGTGAAGTTACAGTTTCTAAACTAGGAATTGCTGGCGCAATAGTATCTGATATAATAGTAGTATTTATTTCGTTACTCTCGTTTCCTACGATATCTTTTGAAATAATTGAAATACTATTTTCTCCTTCAGTAAGTTCAAAATCATAAGACCAAGTGGTTTCAGAATTTGCAGATATTACTTCTACTCCGTTAATCCAAATTGAAGTATTAGATTCTTTAGTTCCAGAAAGAGTTTGGAGTGAAACATTTGTTGGAGAAAACACGGCATCTAAAGTTGGTTGAGCAGGTGGGTTAATGTCATTTATTGTTATATTCCACTGTATATAATCTTGTAACTCTCCATCGCTAACTAATGCTTTTACTCTTTTCTGACCATAATCTCCATAGCCAGCAGAATAAATCCAGCTGCTTTTTGAATCATTTCCTGAAACGGTAGAATCTAAAACTAATTTCCCATCTAAAAACCATTGGTAACTTAAAGTGGACTTTAAGTCAATATCGTGGGCTTGAACTTCAAATTTTATTAAGTCCCCTCCATTTACTCCAACATTTAAACTGCCGGGGAAATAAGAAAAAATTTGTGGAGGATTATTCACATTGGATACTTCAATTTTAAAACTCTGAGTTACGCTGTGTTTACCATCAGAAATCTCTACGATTACCTGATGGATTCCTACTTGATTATTAGCGGGCATCCAAGATATTAAACCGTCCTCGCTATCAATGCTCATCTCCTCTGGTTTAATCATAAGAGAATAATTCAGGTCATCTCCATTAGAATCAATAGCCTCTACCTGATATGAATATAGCTGATCTTCTGTAGCAGTAATAATAGGTTCAGAAATTATAAGTGGTGCGCTATTTAAAAAAGGAAAGATTCCCTCCAAATTTAAACAACCCACCATTAATATTACAACAACTAATCCAAATAATAATGCAAAAAATCTCTTCATCTCTTAATACGTTCCTTTCTTTAAATATTTTTCGATTCGTTTTAAGGTAATTAAGATTTACTTTTAGTATCATTTGGTGGGTGTCTTGCTATAAATAGTAATGTGAATATGGAATACCTCTGGTTCTGATGATTCTGACTTATTCTATTTTTTTTATTTTATTCATTTCATTTTCCAAAAATCCTTTCTGCATTATCATGGTAAATCATTCTTAAAGTCTCATCATCGAGATTAAGCCCTCTATATACAGTATTGGGATCAGTTTGCTCCCGAGCTTTTTTGCCCATCATCTTGTAAATCGAATCCGGCAAAGTAAATTCCTCTTTTTCTAACATATCGAAATAACTTAATGTAACATCATCAAGGAAGCTACTGCTTTTCGCTCGGTAAGAGGTAATCACTATATCTGTTCCGAAGTTTATCCGGTCACGATATTTCTGCATAAATTCCCGAAAAGCCACAACATTATAAGAAATTCTTTTAAACCCGGCAACTTGAAAATCGGGATGACCAAAACTTATATCAGTGTACAGATTAGGATAAGTATCAAGAAGTCTGCTTAAGAGTGTAAGATTTTTGGAAGTCAAAATAAAATGAGGGGCGATAACTACCAAATCAGGGAAAGCCTGTAAAATTCTTTCCATTTGGTCTAAAAAACGACCACTATTTATATGATAAAGGATGGGTACCCCCTGCTCTTCACAGTATTGATATACTTCCATCATCCTGGGATCGTCCAAGGGAAGATGAAAAAAATTATCATAGAAATAGCCATGACCATTATACAATTTCAAGCCTTTAGCTCCCGCAGCGATAAATTTCTTTAATTTTTCCAGCTTATCTTCATCGCGGGGATCAATCGTGCATAATGCTATAAATTTATCGGGATATTTCTTGCTTATATTTATTATTTCTTCATTATTCTTATCATATTCACTAAATCCATACTTAGGATTTAAGTAAAAAGTAAATTTTGAGGTTCCCAGCAGAATCATTTTTTCCATCTGGCAATCTTCCATCACCTTAAGGAGAAGAGGAATATTACTGAAAGATTGGACATGTTCATGGGCGTTTATAATTTTAAAAGCCGCCCTTCTCTCTCTGGTGACTGGGTCCATTTCCGCAATAAGAGTCGAAGGCTGCTTATCTATCCATAAGGGTAGGTATCCCATCTGCCTGATATACCATAAAAACATTGTCGCCAATAATATGGTGATTATGATATAAAACCATAAATCATTTTTTTTTCTTTTTTTTACTATCGCTGTGGTTTTGGTTTTTATATTCACCTGCTTTTGAGCCATTCTCTCCAGCTTTCCTTTTGAATATTTGGAATACGCAACTAAAATCAATTATATACTACTTCTTTCTAAAACTCCAAAAATATTTTATTTAAAAAAGTTTCCCAAAGGTGCCTGGCACCTTTGGGAAACTTTTTAACAGCTTTTATGCCAAGATCCCTTGAACTATTTATTTATAAAAGATATAATGATCGCATTATGGCAAGAAAAAATAGAACAGATATAGAAGATAAAAATGCTATCTATCATATAATTGGTAAGGGTGTGGAAGGAATTAATATATTTACTGATAATGTAGATAGAAATAAATTTCTACAACTTCTACAAAAAATGGTTAACTTTCACAAAGTTCACCTATTTTCCTACGCACTAATGGATACTCATTTTCATCTTCTTTTAAAGACAGAAGAAGCAAATCTCTCTCAAGCCATGCAGTTTTTAAATTCCTCTTATGTCCACTGGTTCAACATAAGACACATTAGGAAAGGTCACCTCTTCCAGGACCGATACAAAAGCCATCTTATCCTAAATTCTCTTTATCTATATAGTGTAGCTTCTTATATTAGCCTAAATCCGGTAGAGACCGGATTAGTGGACTCTCCTGAAGAATACCCCTGGAGTAGTTTTCAATATTTTCTCTCAACCCAAAATCAAAACAAAAGCGTTCCCTCTTGGTTGAACATTCGAGAATTATTAAAACTTTGTCAAACCAGTCCAGAAGATTTTATAAATTTCGTAAAAGAAAATATTCAGAAAGATGACCCAGAAAAAATCCTCCAAAATGTCACTAAAATAACCTCAAATCAGATACAAAATAAATCACCCAGAAACATAGAAAATATATTAAGGAAAACAAAGGAACAAATTGGAAACATAGAAACCAGTAAACGATTAAAACATTTACTTGTATATTTACTATTAAAAGAGGGTTATAGAGTAAAAGATGTAGCAAATTCTCTACATATGACCAGTTCAAGCGTACTAAAAATATGCAAAAAGGTGAATAGAAATTTAATCTCTGATCGTATATGCCAACTTTGGCTAAATCACATTAAAATGAATCTATTTTTATAGAAAAGTTTCCCAAAGGTGCCAGGCACCTTTGGGAAACTTTTTGGAAAAAAGTATGTAAATATGCAAAAAAAAATATTTTTTTTTATTTATATCATTATTGTAATAATTTTAGTAATATATTCGCCATTAATTATGAGTGTGGAAGCTGCTCGCTATGACCCCGGCTTGCATTGGCAGGTCTTAGAAAGCCCTCATTTTTCAGTCTATTTTTCTAACCTGCAAAACAATGAACAAAATGAACAAGGTTTCAGTTACAATAATGAACAACTTGCTCAAGAAGTAGCTGATATTGCTGAGGAGACCTATCAGCAGATTAATGCTCAGCTTGGCTCACCCAACAAGCATCACCACCTGCAAAAGATAGCCATAATTATGGAAGATTTTTCTGATTACGCCCTGGGTTTTGCCTCTTCTTTTCCTCATCGAGTGATTCGCCTTTCCCTGACTGCCCCCACAGCTAAATCCTTTGACATGAAATTTAAAAGTTGGTTTAAAATGGTAATCACTCACGAATACACACACCTGGCTCATTTCGAAATGACCTCTGGACCCACCACTGCCCTGCGCGCCCTATTTGGTCAGATACTCACTCCCAATGCCCTCCAGCCCATCTGGTCAACCGAAGGAATAGCAGTTTACAATGAAACTAAATTTATCGCCGGAGGCCGAGGGATAGATGCTCGTTATGATATGTATCTTCGCATGGCGGCTCTGGAAGACCAATTTAACACTTTGGACCAGATAAACGGTTACTATCTTACTTCCTGGCCTGACGGCACTGCACCCTATATCTATGGTCAATCTCTTGTCCATTTTATAGCTCAAAAATACGGGGAAGATAAAGTAATTGCCATGAGTGAAATTTTCTGTAAATATCCCTATTTAGGATTTAATTATGCCGTAAAAAAGGCGACAGGCCTAAACCTGGTAGAACTGTATCAAAGCTGGAAAGAAAATTTAAAAGAAAAATATCAACTCCAAACGCAAAAAATTCTCTCTCAAAAAAATCTTACTTCTTCTCAGCAATTAACTAAATACCATTATTGGGTCGATTATCCCCACTGGCTTTCCACCCCCGAAGGAGATAAAATAGCAGTCAGAGTTTCTAATCCTCACTCCTATCCCTTTATTCAAATTATCGACCCTTTAAGCCCTTCTCTTCCCTTAACTCCTCGTTCTATTAAAAACGAACCTTTAATTAGAAGAACTTATGGCCGAGATTCTTCTTTTTGCCTCTCTACGGACGGTTCTAAAATAATTTATGCTAAATTAGACGACTATGAACAATTTTATAATTTTTATGACCTGTATTTATTCGACTTAAAAACAAAAAAAGAGACCCGCCTTTCTGAAGGGCTGCGGGCTCGCGATCCCAGCTGGTCACCTGACCCGAAAAATCCTCAAGTCGTGGCAGTAATTAATCAATCAGGAACAAATAATTTAGCTCTAATTAATTTACCTTCCCCAAACTCATCGATTAATGAAGACCAGCCCACCTATAAACTAATTACCAAAGGGGATATTACCTATTTAACCGATTTTCGTGACGGAACCCAATTATATCAACCATCCTGGTCTCCCAAAGGGGACAGAATAGCCTTTTCTGCCTGGCGTCAGGGTTATCAGGATATATATATCTTAAATCCTGATCCCGACAATCTTAGCAATAATAATCCTAACCCCAGTAATATCGGTAATTTTACTCTTCAGCCCGTTCAGCCCATCTTTCAAGATAAATCTATTGACCTTAGCCCTTGTTGGTCTTCCGATGGCCAATATCTCTTCTTCACCTCAGACCGTACCGGTATTTATAATATTTTTGCCTTTTCACTCCCCGATAAAAAACTCTATCAGGTAACCAATGTCCTGGGTGGGGCATTTCAGCCCGCCATCTCTCCCGATGGCACCCAGCTAGCCTTTATTTCCTATCACGCCACCGGATACGAGCTGCACCTTATGAAAGTGGACCCGAACTCGAACCCCAATCAGTGGACAGAAATAAAAATAGATTATGTTGAGCCCCCAATTATGGCAGAACAACAATTCAATAAAGACCTAAATACCTCTTCTAATTCTAATTCTAAAAATAATTACCAGATCCACCCTTACCATCCTTTAACCTCCTTCTGGCCGCCCACCTACTGGATTCCCACTGCCCGGCTTACTGAAAGCGACCTGGGAATTGGCTTTTCAGCTAAATTAGAAGATGTACTGGGACTTTATTCCTTGCCTTTCACTATTATTTATGGACTGCTCAACAATAGCCTATCTTACAACTTCAATTATTATAATTATAGCTACCTTCCTATTGTTAATCTTTATCTATCTGGAGATGCTATTTTAAACTCCCCGACCTCCTGGTGGAAAGAAGGGAAAACTGGCATAAATATTTATTTACCGTTTAAACGACAGACTGCTTCCACCACAAATTCTCGTCCTTACAATCAGACCTTTTCTCTCGGGTATCAATATGAAAAACTCTCTTCTGCCAATTCCAATGTGTCATCTCTTTTAAATACCGACCCGCAAAAAATCACCAGTCTAAAATTAGGCTACTCCTATTCTGATGCGGAAAAATATGGATTCTCTATCAGCCCCGAAATAGGTAACTCCTTCTCTTTAACCTATGAACATGCCGATAAAGCCTTAGGTGGTGATTATACTTTTGATAAATTAGTCTTTGATGGCAGAAAATTTATTCCTCTACCGCTCCCCTCCTCACATCAGGTTCTGGCCTTTCGCCTGGTAGCCGGCACCAGCTCTTCAAGCGTATTAGAATCAGATTTAGACGGAGAAAAATTTAAATTGGGAGGTAATTATTCAGCGGATAATCTTAGTAATACTGAGGTGAATACCTTCTCTCTGCGGGGTTATAAACCTGCCACCCTTGAAGGGAATAATCTTATCTTAACCAGCCTGGAATATCGCTTCCCCCTGGCCAACATCGAGCACGGCCCTAAACTTGGACCCCTCTCCATCTTTTTAGAAAGATTTTCCGGTGCCTTCTTTATCGATATTGGAAATGCCTGGGAAAGCACCAGCGTAAATAAAACCAATGAAGAAAATGAAATTAATTCTATCTGGCAGGATTTTAAATCAAGTATCGGAGCAGAATTAAAAGCAGATTTTAATTACAAATACGACTTTCCCTTTACCTTAAGATTAGGGGCAGCCAAAGCCCTGACCGACCCCAAAGGATATGATATCTACATCACTTTAGGCTCTTCCTTCTAAAAAAGTTAACCAAAGGTGCCTGGCACCTTTGGTTAACTTTTTATCCCTATAATAATCCGACTTTGCTGTGGTCGCCTAAGATGAATTCGTATATTTGGGGGAGGTCTTTAGAATGATAAATTTCCACGCCTTTTCCGATAAGGCACCTTTGCATTCGTCCCTTTATATATTCCAGTTTACTCTCTTCTAAAACTACACTGCATTCAATTTCACTCTTTCTTATTTCCACTCTCTCTGAAAGGGAAGTAAAAGGACCCACATAAGAATCGACCACTCTGACCCTTTTCCCTATTATTACCGGGCCCACTATCTTAGAATTTATAATCTCTGACCCTTTTCCGATTTTTACCCTTCCTAAAATCTCAGACTTCTCATCCACTTTCGCCTCACTAATATCCCTCTCAATATCCTCTAAAATCAAACGATTGGCTTCTAAAATATCATCCGGCTTACCTGTATCTTTCCACCAGCCCTTAATGACTTCAGCTCCCACTTTATAACCCTTATCAATCATCCATTGAATCGCATCGGTAATCTCTAATTCTCCTCGGGTAGAAGGTTTAATATTTTTAATAGCCTGATGAATATTTTTATCAAAAAAATAGACTCCTATCAAAGCTAAATTACTGACCGGCACTTTAGGTTTTTCCACTACCCGTACGACTCTCCCTTTCTCCAGCTCAGCAACGCCAAATTGCCTGGGATTGTCCACTTCAGTCAACAACACAAAGGCATTATAATTTCCTTCGATAAATTTATTGGCATAGTTTTCTACCCCGTTCTTCAGGAGGTTATCCCCTAAATACATTAAAAATTTTTCTTCTCCTAAAAAATCACGCGCCACTGATACCGCATGCGCTAAACCCAGGGCTTCCTTCTGTTCGATATAAGAAATGCTCACTCCCCACTTACTACCTTCTTGAAGCTCACTCTTTATATCCTCTCCGGTCTCTCCAGTTATTATGCCAACATCTTTTATTCCACAGTCCTTAATTGCCTCTATTGCATAAAATAATACCGGCTTATTAGCAATGGGAATTAAATGTTTGGCGCTGGTGTGGGTAAGCGGCCTAAGGCGAGTGCCTTTTCCTGCACATAGGATAATTGATTTCAATTTAGTTCCTCCTATTTTAATACAATAATTTCCCGATATTTCGGCTTAAAATCTGTCTGGCATCTCTAAGTATTTTAGGATTTTTTAAAATTTCCATAAAAATTACAGAATGATTTTCAAAATTAGCGGCTCTCTCAATAATTCCAGCATTTTTCTTAAACAGCATAAATATGTTCTTTAATTCTTTTTCGTTTATCTCTTCATATAATTTTCGAGCCTTTAACCCAAATTTAATTTCTCTCCCATATTTCTTCTTCAACCGTCTATCGTATTCATCCAGCCTATTATCTCTAACACACTCTACTAAAATTTCTGCTGATTTCAAACCATAATATATCCCCCCACCAGTTAAAGGCTTTACCTGACAAGCTGCGTCTCCTACTAAAGCAATATTCTGGTAAAAATTTTGGGTCACTCCTAGTAAAAATATTCCGTCTAATTTTTCAATAATCTCACCTTTAATTCTAAAGTCTTCTATAAAGTGCTCTAAATCTTTGCGGCAATTTTTCGAAATAACCCCTAAACGGATGATATTATCACCTTCCGGAATAATCCAGATAAAAAAAGGAATACCTTCACGAAGATGTACCTGGGCAATTGATGGAGAGGTTAATTCCTTATCTAATTTTATTCTATACTGCACCCCTGCATATAATTTTACTCTGTCTCTATTCTTATTTTTTTTATTATCTTTCCCATTATTTCTATTGATATTTATGAATTTTCTCACCTGAGAGCTTGGTCCATCAGCTCCAATCACTAAATCGGCGTAAATATCCTCAACTTCAGTCTTAAGTATATAACCAGACTCTTCCTTCTTTATCTCTATTAACTTCTTTTCGTATTCTACCTCCAAGCCTCGGCTTAAATTTTTATCAAACTTCTCACGATCAATTACATAAGCTACGCCTTCTCTCTTGATTTGAAAATTATCATCTCTGTAGCAAACTAAAGCTCCATTAATTTGATTAATAATAGAGCTTTTAGAAAGAGGAAGTAGGATATTTTCAAAAATTTGTCTTCCTACAAGACCCGCACACCTAACTGGTTTTCCCACCTCTCGATGCTCTTCAATTATCCTGGTTTTAAAACCATATTTCTTCAACAATTGGGCCGTATAGCATCCTGCAGGACCTGCACCGACAATAACTATTTCCATATAAATTCCCCAAATTCCTATATTTTATTATATATTAACATATGCTTTATACTAAATATATATTCTACAAATATATTAAAAAATCTTTCTTTTTTAATATATTTCTACTTAAATTTCAGATCCTGGTACTTTTCTTTTACAAAGTTAACCAAAGGTGCCTGGCACCTTTGGTTAACTTTGTTCATTTTACCAGTTCACAAGCGATTTTTGCGGCTACCCGAGCATTATTTTTTACCAGCGCAATATTAGCTTTCAGGCTTTTACCTCCGGTTAATTCTTTTATCCTATTCAATAAATAAGGGGTTAGCTTCTTTCCTTTGACCCCTTCCTTCTCTGCCGCCCTAACAGCCTCTTCTATCTTTTCATTCATATACTCCATTGAAATGGCGTATTCCTCAGGAATGGGATTAGCAATTATCATTCCCCCTCCTAATTTTAAATCCTCCATTGCTCTTATTATCTTCGCCGCCTCCACCTCATCATTTACCACATAATCAACCTTTAGTCCGCTTTCCCGACAATAAAAAGCAGGCAGTTCTTCACTCCCAAATCCGATCACCGGTACACCCATAGTCTCCAGATATTCCTTAGTCAAAGGCAAATCAAGTATCACCTTTACCCCACTGCACACCACAGCTACCGGTGTTCGTGCTAATTCCTGTAAATCTGCCGATATATCGAAAGACCTCTCTGCTCCCCGGTGCACTCCCCCTATGCCGCCGGTTGCAAAGACTTTTATTCCAGCTCTCTCTGCTATTATTATAGTTGCCGCTACCGTAGTAGCCCCATTTAAACCTTCTGCTACTATCACTGCCAAATCTCGCCTACTAGCTTTTAAAATATCTTTAGAAGTTGCCATAAATTCCAATTCGCCTCTCGTCAGACCTACCTTTATCTTTCCCTTAATTATAGCAATGGTAGCAGGCATAACTCCATATTCTCGTATAATCTCTTCCATTTCCCCTGCCACCTCTAAATTTTCCGGATAAGGAAATCCATGAGATATCAAAGTTGATTCTAAAGCCACAATCGGCTTGCCTTCTTCTAAAGTCTCTTTTACTTCATCTTTAAAATCAAAAAATCTTTCTCCATTCACACTTGTATTCGCACTTACACTCATAATTAATTTATAATAACCTTCCTCTCTTTCCTGCTTCTCCTTCTTCTTTCTCCTCTTCTATCCTGCTTTTCAATAACCCTTCTCTTAAATCTCTCCTTACTGCTTCTTTTGTTGAAATAGTCAGAGCTGCAGCCCTCAAGCCAAATTTCGCTGCCACCTTCAAAGGATACCCTTTATAAATTCCGTAGATCAAACCAGCCACCAGCGCATCTCCAGCCCCAGTTACATCCACTACCTTGCTTTTATAGGGCGCCATAAACTTACTCGGTTCATCCTGTCCTCTCTCACTTGAACCACCAGCCCCACCATAAGAGACATATATTCCTCTTTTTCCTAAAGTGACAATCACCTTCTTAACTCCTCTGCGTTTCAATTCCTCTGCTGCCCTCACCAAGCCCATATCCTGATGGCCACCCATCTCCGCCTCCAAGATTGATTCCAGCTCATCCTCGCTCGGAGTTATATAATCAATATTCCATTTTCCGCTTCCATCCAGTATCTTCCTTAACTTCTTAGCCTTCTCCGCCGATACCGGCTCCACTAAAATAGGCACCTTAACCTTATTGCACAGGTCCACCACATATTCGATACTCTGCTCGGGGATATTAGTATCCATCACCACTATCTTGCTCTCTTTGATCAAATAAGCCTTTGACCTCAGATACTCCACCGTAATCTCCTCTAATATCTGCATATCCGAGACCGCTACCTCCATCTCGCCTTTCTCGTTTAATATAGCCAGATAAATTCCGGTAGGATTCTCTCCCGATATGATCATCTGCTCCATCTTGACTCCGGCCTTCCCGGTCTCCTCCAAAATTCTTATCCCCTCTCCATCATCTCCTACCGCACTCAATAAAGTAACCGGCACATTAAGCAATGCCAGATTATGGGCAATATTCCTTCCTACTCCTCCCGAACCAACATTTATCTTACCCGGGTTGGAGGTATGCCTTTCCAGCACCTCCCCAGCAGTTCTACCTCTCAAATCAATATTAGCTCCACCTATCACCACTACTCCGTCAAATCTTCCTCGGTTATCACTTAATCTCGGAGAGCTTAAAGTTTCTTCTCTTATTCTGGTTATTACCATTTTAAAAAACCTACTCTAAAACCGATAATATTTTTTTTATTATACCACAAACTCCCCTTTCTACCTCAAACCTGCCAAAAAGTTTCCCAAAGGTGCCAGGCACCTTTGGGAAACTTTTTTAACAAAAAAGACAGGCGAAACGCCCGTCCTCGCGAAAACGGGGAACACCTGTCCCACAAACGGTATAAATTTAATAATTCGGGACCTTGGCCTTTTTTCTAATAAAATGACAAATTTGGTACCAGGCACCTTTCTATATATTTTAGTAAAGTTTAGTGCCTACCACTTTTGTTTTTTTTCATTTTTTACAGTTTTAAAATGATTTCTGAAAAACGTATCAAATCTTCCAGATGATTCTCTATTATCGCCTGAACTATTTTCAAATTTAATTTCTGATAATCATGTACTGCAATATTTCTAAAGCCAGTCATCGCCTTAAGCCGTTCGGACATTTCTGAACCAATAATCTTATTACTTTGTAAAATATCAAATGTATCTCTACTTGCCTGCGGAATTCCCAAATTCCTTTCTGCAATAACATGTATCCCTAAATCAATTGCCGCTTCACATGCCCTCTGAATATTTAAAGTAATGGAATCTTGTTTTGTAAAATTTTCTAAATTTTGTGGATTATGAGCATATTCTTCCGTTACTCTTCTTATACATCTTTTTATAATTTCTGTTTTATTCAAAACTATATCATCAATCATATTCGAGCACCACTTGATTTAATTTTATTTATTACCTCCTGTCTTTCCTCATTTAATAACGCATAATCCTTCATTGTTCTCATCTTAAAATACATCTTACGCTTATTATCCGAATTATAGATAAGTTTTCCAGTTTTTATAATCTGGATTTTAAAAACAGTAGAAGTTTTGCTTAAGTCTATAAGATCAACTTCTTTTTTTAAAATATCAGCCAACTTCTGGGATAGAATAAATAATTCGTATTCATCAATTTTCTTATCTCTTAAAAAAGCAATATCTATATCACTTTCCTTCCTGCCACTGCCTTTTACAGTAGAACCAAAAATATATATAAAATAAGGAGCCAATGCATCCACTAAAACTTTTTTTATAATTTTAATCTTATCATTACCAATCATTAAAATCACCAACTTTAAGAATATAACTTCTTCTTTTAATTTAATTATAACACATTAAAGTTAATTTCGGCTCTTTTGTCTAATTTTATCCTTCTTTTTTTGACTTGATAATTGGCACTCGTGAGCCTCTGCCCTCGTGAAAACGGGGGACGCCTGTCCTACAAAATAGGGGTATTACATTACGAATTGTACTAGCTAATTCTTTACCTCGTACATCGCAACACGAAACTGATTTTTGTATTAGACTATACATTCGATATTCGATACTCGATACTGATTTTCACTATATACTAAATACTATATACTATCGACTATTTTAGCATCCCTCTATTTGGCTGATAGCTCGGTACAATTTCCTGTAGCTTCTTCACTATCCCCTCGTTATCCATCTTCCTGGCGAGCGCTTCCAATTCCCTCACATCCTTTTCCAACTTTCCTCCGTCAACTTCATCAGTCTCGGCTATAAAAATTTTTTCATGCCCACTATTTCCTAATACCCGGCTTCTCTCCTTCTCGGTCAGCAATTCTTCAAACAGCTTTTCTCCCGGCCTTAAACCAATAAACTCTATCTTAATGTCCTCATCAGGGATTAAACCCGATAACTGAATCAAATTCCATGCCAAATCTACAATTTTCACCGATTCTCCCATATCTAAAACAAAAACTGCCTCTTTAATACCCAACCCTCCGGCTTGTAGTACCAATTGGCTTGCTTCTGAGACAGTCATAAAGTATCTTCTCATTTCTTTATCGGTTACCGTAATAGGTCCCCCCTCGGCAATTTGCCTTTTAAAAGTTGGAATTACGCTTCCATTACTTTCCAATACATTCCCAAAACGGACTGCCACAAAATGGGTCTTACTCTTTTTCGCATACATTTTTACTATCATTTCTGCTACCTGCTTGCTTGCTCCCATTACACTCGCAGGGTTAATAGCCTTATCAGTAGATATCATTACAAAATCATTAACTCCCCATTTATCTACTAACTCAACTAAAATTTTAGTCCCGATAATATTGTTGCTCACCGCCTCATCAGGATGATACTCCATCATAGGAACGTGCTTATGTGCTGCTGCATGAAATACTACTTCCGGTCTAAAATTCTCAAATATCTTTTCCATCTTCTCTCTATTTCTAATATCTGCCATCATAATCTCCAGCTTTAAATCACCATATTCTCTTCTAATCTTTTTTTCCGTATAAAAAAGACCATTTTCATTATGATCTAATATCATCAATTTCCCGGGAGAAAATCTACAAACCTGCATACTTATTTCTTCACCAATGGAACCGGCTCCCCCAGTTACCATTATTCTCTTTTCTTTTATATATTCGGATATTTTTTCAATATTTAAATTAATAGAATCCCGACTTAATAAATCTTCCACCCCTACATTTCTGATCCGTGAAACACTTACCTTTTCATTAATTAATTCATACAAACCTGGCACAGTCTTTATTTTAACACCCTTATTATCTATCTTTCTTATGATTCTTCTGATCTCACTACCCTTTATTGAAGGAATGGCAATAATCACTATATCAACTCTTTCCCTATTAATAATCTTATTAATATCATCAGTTATACCCAATACTTTTTTATTACGAATAATGCTCCCGACCTTGGAAATATCATCATCGACAAAACCAACCATCCGGCCCAAATCTTTTCTCTTTTCCATCTCTCGGCAAATAACCTCTCCTGCACCCCCTGCCCCTACAATTAATATCCTCTCTTCTTTTCTCTCAAAAGGATTCTTTCTTTCCAAATATAATCTCCAGACCAACTTACTTCCAGCAATTAAAGCAACACTAATAAACCAAGTCAATGCCCTTACTGTCCAGGGAAGAGATATTCCCTTTGCTATATTAAAATACAATATGCAAACAACAATCGCACCGGTAACCGTTTCGGCAATTGAAAAAAGATCATTAATACATATAAACCTCCAAATTCTACTGTATAGTTTAAAAATGAAAGCAAATATAAGATACAAAATAGAAAGATAAAGAAAAACAATCCTGTATTGATAAAAGTTCTCCCCCCAATCACGTCCAAACCTCAATACAATCGAAAGAGCCAAGGAAATGTTTATAAAAAACAAATCCACAGAAATCCATATTAATCTCAGAAAATATTTTTTCAATTTACCTCTCCCTCTATCTTGAATATATTTACCCGGTAAAATTTTATTTCACCTGGGTCATTACCCTTCTTTCTTTCTGCCAACTCTATGAAGACTTACTTCAACAGGGTCATTACGAAGAGTGAACTACTGAAGCAATCTTATTATTTTACACTATCCCCTTGCTACATATGTCTTATATCATCAATTCTATTATATAGAAACCATATATATTCGATCTACGACATAACTTTTAATACTCCTTCTTTTTTATAAAACTTTTCTCACATTATGGAACAAAAAAATATCAGGCAACTTTTTCTCTATTATTCCAGAAAAAGTTGCCTGTCTCCTTTTTATCCTTTTTATCTTTCACTTGCTAACTATATTCTTCTCTCTTTATTTTACCTGCTATAAAGACTTATTCTTCAGCCAATTGAGTACTTCTTTTTTAAAAACCTTGAAAAGTTCTGATTTTTCCAACAAATATTGATACACTCTCCTACGGTCTATTTTCCCGTATTCGTGAACTAATATATTCCTAAAACCTGCTATGCCCTCTAATCTTGAGGCTAAATTTTCAGAAATAATCTTTTTTCCAAAAAGAATTGAAACTGCTTCTTGATTATCTTCCGGTTTCTCCCATGCTTCCTCAATAATCACTAAATTTAAAGTGTCCAGGACCACTTGACAGCTCAATTGTAAGTAGCGCTCCGCCAATCCATAGAGGTGAAAATCCTCCAAAAAATCTTCAGGGCTTTTTATTTCTTTTTTTAATTCCTTAAGATTGTTAAGGTATCCATCTAATTGTTGCAACTTTTCAAAGACTTTTTGCCGGGTTATCTCGCTCATATGGCCTCCTTAAGAGACCTTTGGAGGTAGGTTTCATTGTATTCTTTAATAAAAGGTCGAAAATCATAATATTCCTGCATAGTTTTTAATTCAAAGTCAATCCTCTGGGCACGGTCTCTCTCTAAAATTATTTTTCCTTCTTTAATAATAACGAATTTGAAAAATATTGATCTTACTTCATTAAGAATAATTACCTCAACCCTCTTTTTTAAAAGGGATTGAATCTTCTCTATTAAAAAAAGTCGTTTTTTAAAAAAATCTTTGACCTCTTTCTCCTCAAGGTAAAAAGCCAGGTCTATATCGCTTTCTAAATTGGTCTTTCCCAAAGCCATCGAACCAAAAAGATAACCAAAAAGGATTCCTTTTTCTTCTTCTAAAACTAATTTTAATTTATCTTTAATTTTAGAAATATCCTTCTCCATAGTTCATCTACCTTTCCATAGTTCATCTACTTATTTTTATAAATAATTATAGCATATATTAAAAAATTAAAATAGCATTGAGTCGAATCCATAAAAAGTTTCCAAAAGGTGCCTGGCACCTTTTGGAAACTTCCCTTGACAATAAAGATAATAACGTTATTATGTAGTAAATGGACATCCTAATTAGATGGAGGTTAATTATGACTACTCAAAAAAAAGTAACTATTTCATTACCCAAAGAATTAGTCAATACTTTAAGAGAAGTAATTCCTGATAGAAAGAGAAGTAAATTTATTGCTGACTCATTAAAAAAACAATTCCAAAAACAAAAAGAACAAACTCTAATAAAAGCATATAAAAATGCTTATGATGAAATAAAAATAGAACAACAAGAATTCGAGGGAACTATAAATGATGGGATGTCCTAAAAAAGGAGAAATATGTCTAGTAAATTTCGACCCCACTACTGGACACGAAGTAAAGAAAAAAAGACCTGCTCTAATCTTATCTAATAATATTCATAACCAATATTCACCGTTAGTTACCGTGACTCCCTTATCTTCTAATACAAACAAAGTATATCCGTTTGAAGTATATGTTCCAAAAAAATTAACTGGTTTAAATGAAAATTCCAAGATAATGATTATACAACTTAGAAGTATAGATAAGAAAAGGTTATTAAATAAAATAGGAAATATTGAAGACAAAGAAATTACAAACAAAATAAATAAAGTGATCAGTGAACATCTTGACCTACAATTTTCTTAAAAGTTCGTGTATTCATCAATAGCAACTTTTTATCCTCTGAATTCATTTCTTCCAAACATAGTTCTACTACTTCTTTTAGATTCTTTTGAACTAAAGAGGGCAGACACAAGGTCTGCCCCTACAAACGACTATTTCTTTTTCCTTTCTTCACTCGATACTCAATACTCGATGCTCGATACTGTTTTTCACTATATACTCGATATTATATACTATTTCCCTATACGCTCTACGCTCTACGCTAACTAACGACTACTCCATCTTGCAACTATTTCCTTCTTTATCTTTTCCTCACGATATACGATATACGATATACTAATTAAGCATCCCCCTGTTCGGCTGATAACTAGGCACCATCTCCTGCAGTTTCCGCACCACTCCCTCGTTATCCATCTCCTTCGCCAACCTCTCCAACTCCTCAATATCCTTCTCCAACTTGCCCCCATCAACCTCTTCAACTTTGGCAACATAAATCTTTTCGTGCCCGCTGTCTCCCAGCACCCCGCTTCTCTCTTCCTCAGTCAATATTTCCTCAAACATCTTCTCTCCCGGCCTTAATCCTACAATCTTTATCTCTATGTCCTCACCAACTTCAAGCCCGGACAAACGAATCAATTCCTCAGCCATATCCAACACTTTTATCGGTTCTCCCATATCCAGCACAAATACTTCTCCGCCTTTCCCCAGCGCCCCGGCCTGAATCACCAATTGACTTGCCTCAGGTAAAGTCATAAAATATCTCTTTACTTCCCTATCAGTCACCGTAACCGGTCCGCCCTCAGCGATCTGCTGCTTAAACATGGGAATAACACTGCCATTACTTTCCAACACGTTTCCAAAACGAACTGCTACAAATTTAGTTTTATTTTTACTTTCCGTCATCCCCTCTTCTACTTCCGCCTTCCTACTCCCTATATCCTTCACCACCATCTCCGCTACTCTTTTACTTGCCCCCATCACACTGGTAGGATTAATGGCTTTATCAGTAGAAATCATTACCACCCTTTCCGCACCATACTTCTCTGCCAACTCCGCTACATTCTTAGTCCCTATAATATTATTCATCACTGCTTCATCGGGATGGAATTCCATCATCGGGACATGCTTATGAGCTGCCGCATGAAAAACCACTTCCGGCACATATTTCTTAAATATTTTATCCATCTTATCTCTATCTCTAATATCAGCCACCACTAACTCAATCTCCATCTCTACCCCCGACCATTTCCTTCCAAGTTCAAGATTTATATGGAAAAGGCCGTTTTCACTATGGTCCAATAAAATCAAACTTCTTGGCCCAAATCTACAAATCTGCCGGGCCAGCTCTCCTCCGATCGAGCCTCCCCCTCCGGTCACCATCACTCTCTTGCCCTCCAAATATCTGGAAATCTCTTCCAAATTTAAATCTACAGGTTCCCTTCCCAATAAATCTTCAATCCTGATATTCCTAATCCGGGAAACACTGACCTTACCATCTACCAGCTCATACAATCCGGGTAAGGTCTTTATCTTCACTTCCTTATTTTTTATATTTTCAACTATTTTCCTAATCTCTTTACCGCTTGCGGTAGGGATGGCAATAATAACTGTGCTAACCTGCTCTTTTTCCAAAATACCATTTATCCCATCGACATTCCCAAATACCGCTCTATTATGAATTCTCTTTCCGACCTTCTCCTTATCATCATCCACAAAACCGACTAACTTGCCCAAATCAGGTCTTCTGATTATTTCCCGGGAAATAACCTCTCCGGCATCTCCTGCACCCACAATTAATATTTGCTCCTGCCCTCTATTTAAAGCACCCTTCTTCTCGCAATATAACCTCCAGACCAATCGGCTTCCCCCCACCAAAGCCAGACTAAAAAACCAGATGAGAGCAACGATAGTTCGCGGAAAAGCAATACCTTTCACCCAATTCAAACACAAAACCGTAACAAATATTCCCCCGCTCACAACTTCCACTATCAGAAAAAGATCACCGATACTCAAATATCTCCAAATCCTCTTATATAATCTAAAAACCACAGCAAACAACAGAAAGAATCCAGTTAGATAGATAATTAATCCCCGATAAACATTGAAATAAGTTCCCCAATCTTCCCCAAATCTTAATATCAGAGAAAGAATCAAAGAAACATTTATAAAAATTATATCCAAAACAACCCAAAAAAAATTTCTAAAAAATCTCTTCATAGGTTCCCTTCCACCCTTAAATGTCATTCCCCCCCCTCAAGGGGGGGATAGATAGAGGATAATCTTCAACCCCCATTTCCCTCTCCCCAAACTATCTTTCTATCTTGCATTTTAATCGGTCAATTAGTGAATTAGTAAATTGGACAATTGAATAATCTTGCGGTTCGCATTTTGTAACTTGTAACTTGTATTATACAGTAGCTAGTCCCCTTTTTCCCTTATCGGTTTAAGATAGATTCCTGCTTTCGCAGAAATTATAGGGACAAATTTTTGGTTTCCCTTTTATCCGCTGATAGATAATGTTTCTCTTTTCTTATTTCAGTGCATTTAAAAACTCCTCAATAGTTAGATCGGCTCGGGCAATTAGGGATATTAGAGTCCCTCTTACTACCTCATGGTGGTCAGAAACAGATAATGTAGCAATATGTCCTTCCTTCACAAGAATAATGTGACTTCCCCGTTGCCTTGCAATGTCCCATCCCAGACGCCTAAATACTTTGACAACTTCAGTCCCACTTAAAAGTGGAACTTTACGTATTAGATTAATACCTCTACTTCGCGCATACTTACAGTAAGAGGCATACCCTTTTCAGAACGAACTTCAAGACACTGTTTTATTGCGTCTTTAATATTTACCACTGCTTCCTGCTCAGTCTTACCCTGACTTACACATCCTGGGATAGATGGACATTCTACCACAAACATTCCATCTTCATCTCGTTCAATTGTTACAATAAACTTCATTTCCTATACCTCCTTTGTCATCTTTCTCTTTAGCTTACTTAATGTGTGTTTTATAGGAAAGCTATCTTAATATGGTTCCCAGATACCTTCTAAAACCTTTAAATACTTGTTTTGTTAATTCCATGACATTTTGATTTGTAAATTTATTATATCACAAAATTAAAATATAAATAATCAATTTCAAAAACTATAAACAATGGATTCCAGATAGAATCAGCATAGCCATATATTGCTATACACCCCTTGTACGATAATACTTTTACCTAACAACCGTAAGACAGGCGTCTCGCCTATCTATGATATCATTGCGAGGCCTGATTTATGGGCTTCCCTATCGCCCCCTGTCGGTACTCTTAATCTTTCGCATCGACAAATTTATACAAGAGATAGTCATTGCCCAGAAAGAAGGATATCATCAGGTCTTAGAAAATTTTAAAAAATTATCTATTTATCTGGTACCTGGCACAAAACTTATCATTCCGATTTTTCCCTTGACAATAAAGGTAATAATGTTATTATGTAATAAATAGATGTCCTGATTAGATGGAGGTATATTATGACTACTCAAGAAAAAGTAACTTTTTCATTACCCAAAGAATTAGTCAATACCCTAAGAGAACTAATTCCTGATAGAAAGAGAAGTAAATTTATTGCTGACTTGTTAAAAATACAATTTCAAAAGCAAAAAGAACAAGCTCTAATAAAAGCATATAAAGATGCTTACACTGAAATAAAAACAGAACACCAAGAATTCGAGGGGACTATAAATGATGGGATATCCTAAAAAAGGAGAAATATATCTAGTCAATTTCGACCCAACCGTTGGACATGAAGTAAATAAAAAAAGACCTGCTTTAATTTTATCTAACAATATTCATAACCAATATTCACCGTTAATTACTGTTGCTCCCTTATCTTCCAAAACAAATAAGGTATGCCCTTTTGAAATATATATTTCAAAGACCATGGCAGACTTACACGAAAATTCCAAAATAATGATTATACAACTTAGAAGCATTGATAAGAAAAGGTTAATAAATAAAATAGGAAATATTGAAGACAAGGAAATTATAAACAAAATAAGCAAAGTGATTACTGAACATTTTGGTTTATAGGGCTTTGCTAGTTATACTATCTTTCTAACTAAAAACTGAAAACTGTAAACCGATTTTTCTCGTCTAAAAACGAAAAACTAATAACTAAAAACCATCTTTTTATCTTGCATTTTAATCAGTTAATCTCCCAGCTATCTCCTTCTTTGTTTTTTTCTCACTAAATACTAACGACTAACGATTAATTCATCTTGTATTTTTAATTTGAAGATTGGCAGACCGGGTGACTGGCAGACTATTTCTTCCCACATTTGCTCCTTCCCTCTTTTTCTTTCCCTAACTCAATACTCGATACTATTTTTTGCAACTCATATCTTGTATTTTATATTATTACTCGCAACTAAATTCTTATTTTTCTTTATTACAAATTACTTATCACTCATTACTGTATTTGTAACTTGCAACTTATCTTTTTGACTGGTAGGCCGGCAGACTCTCTCCCCCTCGCAATATATTTTTAATCCAGCAAAAATTGTTCGCGAAAATAAAAGTTTACCAGCTTCAGATACTCCAATACCACCCACTTAATATCTTCTCTATCCTTCCACCATTGATTAACATTAAAAGGGTCATATTTGCTGGGACTAGAATAGATATCTATCTCTCTGTCCAAAACACTCAAAGCTTTTTTAAATATCTTCTTTGCTCTACCTGAATGATACTTTGAAGTAACTAAAATGATTGATTCTATTTCTTTATTATTCCTAATATACTCCCTGATGGTCAACGCTTCATCCTGTGTGCTTCTAGAATTTCCATCAAGAACTATTATATCTTCTTCCAGGATTCCCAAATCTATAGCAGCCATCTTACTTATCAAAGTATCTCCATAAACTTTTATTCCTCTGCTTATAATGATATCTTTTGCCACTATATAACTATTAATCAGAACAATTCTATCAGAATATCCTTCATTATATAAATCTGCTGCTTCAAGTATTCTATCATACACACTTCCCATGAGAACTACAATTATATCACTTTCCGGCAATTCATCTATAACTACTAACCATTGACCTAAATTAGGCACAATAAATATACTTAAGAAAATAAAAAAAGCAAGAACTATGACCAAAATAAGTAATATCTTCTTGCCAGTAAATTTATTATATTCTTTCATTCTCACTTTATCCCTTGTCATCCCTATCCCTTTTTTCCAATATCGCAGGACCGGCGTCTCGCCTGTTTATTTCTTATATACTCCCCCTTACAGGGGGAGGACTAAGGTGTGGGTGATGGATCTAACATTTTTGTATTTCTTTTTCTTCACTATATACTCAATACTCGATACTCGATACTGCTTTTTGCACCTTGCATCTCGCACCTCGCAACTTGTAATTTTTTCCTATACGCTAAACGCTGTACGCTATACGCTATTTTTTATTCCCTCCTTCAACTTCTCCACCACATAATCTATCTGCTCTTCCTTTAAATTACTAAAAAACGGCAAAGCAATTGTCCTTCCCGTCACATCCTCGGTAATTGGAAAATCTCCTTCCTTATATCCAAACATCTTTCTATAAAATGGCTGTAAATGAATCGGAGTAAAATAAGGTTTACATTGAGCTCCCTCTTCATTCAGATACTTAATTACTTTATCCCGATTTATTTTTCCATCCAGTCTAATAACATAAACAAACCAGCTCATCCTGCTTACATAATCTGCAATAAAAGGAACCCCTACTTCCTCAACTTCCGCTAACTTTTCCCCATATATCCCTGCAACCTTTGCTCTTTTATCTAAAATTTCCCTAATCCTCTCCATCTGCGAACAGCCTAAAGCCGCACTCAATTCATCCATCCGATAATTATAACCCAATCTCTCATGGTCTAACCATTCTCCGCTCTCTCCTCTACCCTGACTCCGCATACTTCTCGCCAGCCTGGCCAACTCTTCATTATCAGTCACTATAATTCCACCTTCACCTGTGGTAATTTGTTTATTAGGATAAAAAGCAAATATTCCTACCTCTCCCAAGCTTCCTGCCCTCTTCCCCTTATACTCTGCCCCCAACGCTTCCGCCGAATCTTCAATTAATCTTAAATTATATTTCTTTCCAATCTGCCTAAATCTGTCCCAATCAGCCGGCTGTCCAAAGGCATCTACCACCAACAAAGCCTTTACTTTTGCCAGTTCCTCCTTACTCAAACTTTCCAACTTTTCCTCCACCTTATCAGCATCCAGATTTAAAGTATCTTCCTCGATATCTACAAATAAAGGCTCACCCCTCTCAAACAAAATACAATTACTGGAGGCAATAAAACTAAAAGGAGTAGTGATTACCTTATCACCTTCTCCAATCCCCAAACCCCCAATAATCAAATGAAGCGCACTGGTCCCACTATTTACCGCTACCGCATATTTTGTCCCGGCAAAACTGCCCATCCTCTTCTCAAACTCCACCACTTTAGGGCCAATACTTAAAAATCTGGTCTTCATCACACCCACTACAGCTTCAATATCTTTTTCTATAATATCCGGACTGGATAATGGAACTTTCATCTGAGTCACAATCTTATTCTCCCTCTATCTTTTTTATCACCTTAACCGGTACACCTGCAGCTACAACGTTTTCCGGCACATCTTTATTAACAAAACTAAAGGCTCCGATAACCGTATTTTCCCCAATAGTAACTCCGGGCATTATTAGACTATGGCTTCCTATTTTACAATTTTTCTTCAAATTTATCTGCCCCGCTTTGTTATCTATGGTAGATTCTGAATACAAGGAACAATGAGAACCAATTTGAACAAAGTCCTCAATTACTACACCATTTTTCGCATTAATATAAGTAAATGCTCCAATATCAGTTTTAAATCCTAATTTAAGACCATCTTTATTTTGAACCATCCAATTATACTTAGTAAGTTTCCCTTCTTCAATTTCAGGATATTGCCATTTGTTAAATCTCTCTTTCATAATCTCTAGTAACACCATCCTTCCCATAAATTCCTTCTCTCTTAAAAATAACTACCCATACAGTTTTAATTAATATTTTTAAATCTAAGCATAATGACCAATGATCAATATACCAGATATCTAATTTTATTCGCTCCGGCCAACTTAACTTATTTCGGCCATTTATCAAGGCCCATCCGGTAAGCCCCGGTTTTATTTCTAATCTTCGTCTATGTTCTTTAGAGTATCTTGCTACTTGTTCTGGCAACGTGGGTCTCGGTCCCACTAAACTCATCTCACCCCTAAAAACATTTAATAACTGAGGTAATTCATCTATCCCCCATCTCAAATATTTTCCTACTCGAGTTATTCGATTATCATCCTTTGCTATCTCATATCCTAGTCCCAACTCTACTGCCTTATCCACCATCGTCCTCAACTTATAAGCTCGAAATATTTCTCCATCTTTCCCCGCTCTCTCCTGAATAAAAAATAGCGGTCCTTTAGAATCAAGCTTGATTAGTATTCCTGTTACAACAAAAATAGGAAACAATATAATCAACCCTATTCCACTAGCCACCACATCAATTATTCTTTTTAAGAAGAAAGTTTTTTTATTTATCATTTTTATACTTTTTTAACTTTCGAGGCAATCCCAATTTATCTGTAAACTAAGATGCCGCTAATTCCTCCTTACTACTTACTTCTTGTTTTATTTTTCTAATAACTTACCTGGATACCCACGGGCTTTATCGTGTTATTTTACCACTCGGGTTAATAAAGACATACGGTGCTCCAGAACCTTTTCCCAAAACATTCCCTGCTCAAAATTTTCTCTTACAAATAGAATGCCCTTATCGCCCATGGACTTTAACAAACCCCGGTCATTCTTTAATTTATGCATTGCTGCCATCAAACTTTCCTGGTCAGCTGCGGGAATCAGCATGCCTGTTTCCCCATTAATTATAGCGTCCTGCGGCCCGGGGATATCTGTTGTAATTACGGGAACACCCATAGCCTGTGCCTCAATAGCAACAATACCAAAACCTTCCCGATAGCTGGGTAACACTACTACATCCATAGCCGCGATATATTCCTGTGGGTTAGTTTTCTTTCCTAAAGTTATAATTTGTGGGTGATGGTGAATCGCTTCAATAACTGCCAAATCCAGCCCATGCTTCTCTTCTTCCATACCAATTAATATAAGAAATAACCCGGAATCATTCTGAGCCAACCATTGAAATGCATTTATTAATTCATTTATTCCTTTGTCTCTGGTAATTCTACCAATAAATCCATAAACGAAATTACCTTCATTTAGTTTAAGCTCAGCTCTTAAATTATTACGCCAAATATTTTTTTTGGCAATATCAAATTTATTCAGATTAACCCCATTAGCACTACCATTATATACAACACTTCCCTTTTTACACGGATATAAACCTTCACTTATTGCAAATTCCAGATTCCCTTGACTATCCGGAGCAATATCGGTACTGCAAAAACAAGTAAACTTTTCTATCAACTTGAATACTTTTTTCGCCAGACCATTAACCCCAACATAATAAATTCCCCACTGGCAATACAGCCTGATTGGGATACCGGCAATAAATCCGGCCAAGGACGAAATCAAGGCTGCCTTGGGAGTAGAATACTGAATCATTCTGAATTTTTCTCTCTTGAATAACCAGAATAATTTCCAACAACCGGCAAGAGTAGACCACCACCCTATCTTCCTGGTCATATGTACAGGTCTATACTTAATCTCCGGTGGACAATCCCGCTCAAAAATCGGGTCATATCCGCAAACAACAGTCACATCAAAACCATTTTGAGATAAATACACCAGCTGCTCCACTAGAAATGCCCTTAGAGTTAGGGATACAGTAGTTATTACACATATTTTTACCGGTTCAGAGCCCATAAATAATTCTCTCTCCTCTGCTTTTCCAACGCTCATTATAGCATGCCCTGCTCGCTATAATAATTACACATTTTTCTAATATATTCCTCCACAGAAAATAAAGGCTGATATTTAAATAACTTTACAAGTCGTTCCTGTAAATACACCTTTTGGTTAGTAAGTGCACGAACCCGCGATAAGGGTAACGGCATATCCCTTCTGCTTAGCTTAGCCAAAAACGAAAAAACAACCCCGGCCAGAACAGCAGCCCCATACGGGAGATTAAATGATTCTTCAAATTTCCCGGTAGTTTCCTTTTTTACTATACGATCCATATCTCGAAAATATATGGGCGTGTTAATAAAATAGATACCCCCATTGGGAGGGGCATCACTATCCAACATACGTATCACTCGCACCACTTCATTTACATGTATCAGATTAAAAATCCCGTTACCTATATTTCTATATATTCCTCGTTTTATCGCTCTACACAATTGCAGAAATCTGTCCCGGTTCTCTTTGCGGCCTGCTCCGAATATAATAGGAGGCCTAAGTATTTGTGCCTGAAGACCCTTAGCGATTCCATCCAGAACAATTTTCTCTGCCTCGTATTTACTTGACTCATATACATTCCGGGGCTTACATATGGTATTTTCATCAATTGAATGATTTTTAGATTTTCCTACCACTCCTGCGCTGGATAAATGAATTAAGCGGCACCCTCGTTCCAAAGCTGCCTTAACTACCCTGTGGGTTCCCACCACATTGACCTCTTGCATCTTTTCCTTCTGAAATATCGCCCCTGCGCAATGATAGACAGATGTTATACCAGCAGGCAAGTTTATTTTATTTCGAATATCACCCCTATAAAACTGAAGCCTGCCATTGTAGTTACCGGTCTTATGTTTAAGAATATCAGGTTCTTTTTGCCGTGTCATGGCAACTACTGATACATTATCCTTTAGCAAGCTGGTCAGCATGTGTCTACCCACAAAACCAGTAGCACCGGTTAGGAAAATTTGTCGCTTTTCCATTTTGTTAACCTCCCTAAATTAATCTACATTATCTAAATAATATATCCATTTCCAGACAGGAGTTTGGAGTTTTATACACTCAATAATAAGGAAACGAAATCTTCTTTTTCTTTCTGAAAAAATAATTCTTTATAAATACAAATAGATTATTTACAGAAAAAATTAAGTCAGAATAATTTGCTGCCATTTTTTCTACTAAAATAAAAAATATTCTTTTTAACCAAGGGTCTTCTTTTTGAAAATAAAATCCATGAATCGTATTAATAATTATGGGAACACCGGCTATCTCGGCCGCTAAACGGCCTAAAAAACTAGCTTTTGGAGTATGAGTATGAACAACAACTTAAAGTATCTATGGTATTCACTTGACAAACTCTATTTTATTATTTTTGTTTTCAGAATTTTTAATTTTTTCTTTAAAATTAGTAAAGCCAAGAGGAATTAAACACAAAAGAGATATAAAAGCTGGTATACGAATTCGAGTTACTACTCCAAAATTATTCAGAAAAAGAGCTAAAATAACAAAAACTCCCAAGCTAAAAATAATTAAAGGAATGGCAGTTCTGTAACTTTTAATAGATGTTACTATTCCTTTAATTATGAAAAAAAGTAAAAAATACCAAGGTATGGTTTCAAATAGAGCAAGAAAATGGCGAGAATATTTCATCTGCCATGGCAAAGGTCCTAATAAAACATAAACAAAAGATTTTAAATAATTTCCTACAAATTTTAAAGGATTATCAAACTCTAATTTTATTACTAATGAAGAACCCATTCCACCAGGAGGAGGGGGTTGAGCTTCAGTGGGTGAAGATTGGACTGGAGGGGGTTGAGCTTCAGTGGGTGAAGATTGGACTGGAGGGACATAGGCTGTTTCTCGATAATAAGTAATTGTCTGAGGATTGAGATATTTTTCAATAGTATTATATATTCCGTAGTAACCATAGCCTGAAATTTGAGGTGAAAATCCCAATAAAAAAACAATAACAGTGCCGTAAATAAGTTTTTTCTTTAAATTCAATTTCCCTAGCATTAACCAGCAGAAAATAAAAGTAAAAAGCAAAACGCAGCCAATATAAAATCTAAAATGAATTAAACCAGTTAGGATTATAAAAAAAATAATAAAATTCCTCAATGAGAAATTCTTAATAAGCTTTAATGAAAGCATTAATCCAGACAACGCAAGCAATACCACAAAACCGTCTTTTAACAATAAACTCCCGTAGAAAAGATAGCTAGGATAAATACTAACAATTAAACCAGTTAGAAAAGCCCAATTTTTTGAACCGCCGATTTCCCGAACCATTAAATAAACTAAAATAACAGAAATACCGGTAAGCCAAACGTTAAATAATTGACCAATAATCATCTCTGGCAAGGTAAGGGCATAGATATATCCTATAATTACCGGAAAATAATGGCCTATGCTCAAGCCTTGTAAAGAAAAATCCGCCCGATGAATTCTCTGAGCTATTTCTTGAGCCTGTTGTTGATAAAGAATATAATCTCCGCCACTACCACCGCCAAAAGGTTGAATATGAGCGTAATGTATAAATAGCACTGCTACCAAATGAATAAAAAGAGTTACTAGAAAAAGCAAAAATAATATCTTGTCTCGTTTTTCAACTTTACGAAGAGCCAAAAAGGTGATAGTAGTAAGGAAAATAATTAAAAGCAGACCAACTGATAATGCTTTATCAAATAAAGCAACAATTCCTAAGAACAAAACAAGTATAACTGTGATTATTATAATTTTAAAATATTTTGATTTCATAACTTATCCTAAGATTTTATGAATTAATTCTAACCAATCTTTTGCAAATCTCTCCGGAGTAAAATCTTTTGCAAAATTATTACCGTCTTCACCTATTTTTTCTCTTAATTCTGGATGATCTAATAAATATTTGACTTTTTCTTTCAGTAAATCAAAATTTTCACAAACCATTTGGTTTCCACCCTCTAATAACTCTCTCATTCCCCCAAAGCCAGAACCTATTACTGAAGTTTTCAATAGCATTGCCTCATGAGCAGTCCGGCACCAGCCCTCTTTAAATTTTGACATTGTCAATACTATCGAAGATGCTTTTAATAAACGTAAATAATCTCGATATTCCAAATTAAAATTATGGACCGGGATTTTTACCTGGCGCTCTCCGGAAGTTACTAAATAAACATCTAAATCTTTTAAGGCATAATAACTTTCCACTACTCCCTTTGCTCTTTGGCAATTTCCCAAATAAATAATTGGTTTCCCTAAAAGATTATATCTTTCTTTAAATTCTAAAACTTCTTGTTCCGAAATATTAAAATCAGATACATTAAAACCATTATAAATTTTATAAATATTTTTATAACCCCTCTCTAAAAAGTGGTTTTTCCAATAATCAGAAACTGTCAAAATTGCATCTGCTTTCTTTAAATTACGATAGAAATATTTTTTGAGAAAGAAAAAAACAGGACGAGAAATTATTGGAAAAGTAGAGAAATCAACATGATGCACTACCACTAAATTTTTACCTACGGTTTTATCTAAGGGTAAAGTAATTGTCGAATAAAAATCCCTTATCCATAGATCCTTTTCTCCCTTTAATTTCGATAAATAAAAAAAAGATTCAGGAATTTTTAAATATCTTATATTTTTAAAGATCTTTGCTTCAGATAATATTAAATCTACTTTAAAGTCTTTAGACAAAGCACTTCTGGCTATTTCGTTATAAACAATTCCTCCGTACTTCTTTTGACTAATTTCAATCCAGCCAATGGTCATATTTTCAGTCCTTCTCTTCTTAGGGTTTCTTTAATTAATTTTATATTTTTTTTAATTTCTGGATTTAAAAACAATTTGATTTTATTCATAATAAAATTTTTAAAATTTGATAATTGTACATAAATTTTAGTAGGGAAAAACGAAACCAATAAAAATTTCTGGCTGCGCGAATTACCTGAATATTTTTTAATAATTTTAGCATGACCTCTAATGTGTCTCTTAGTAAAAGTAGAAAGGTGGGTTTGGCTATGAGTTCTAATTATGGTTAGAACTTCAGGGACAAAATCAAATTGATATTTTTTTGCCATCCTTAGGTAAAAATCGAAGTCTTCATTACTTAAAAGACTTTCATTGTATAATCCAGCTTTTCCAAAAACTTCTTTTTTAATTAAAAGGTTAGTAAAAACCTGTTTTTTTAGTATCGTATCAAAAATATAACCTCTTTTCTTTAAATTAATTATTCTAAGGGTTTTTCCTTTATCATCAATCCACCAAGACCAACCATATACTCCACCAAGATTTTCTAAATCACTTTGCTTGATTTTTCTAATGAGTTTTTCTAATGCCCAAGAAACGATTAAATCGTCGTCGTTTAAAATAAAAACGTACTTTCCCACAGCTTTCTTTACACCCGTATTACAGCTTGCTGCTACCCCTCTATTTTTCTCGTGTTTAAGGTAAACGATTCGTTGATCTTTAAATCCTTTTACTATTTTTTCTGTATTATCTAGAGAACCGTCATCCACGATAATCAATTCAAAATTTTGATAGGTTTGCTTTAAAACGCTCGGAATACCTTCTTTTAATAAGTTTGCTCGATTATAAGTTGGGATAATGACGCTTATTTGAGACATATTTATTTATTTCCCTTTCAAACTTTGTAGATACCCACGTGCAAGCCTGTGGTATTCTGCCCTTCGGGTTAATAAATTTTATAGTTTCACTTAGCAATTATTTTCTATGCAGCCAAATATTCCATTAATTCCAATTTCTAAATTAGTTTTTGGCATAAATCAAAGTGATTATAATTTTGTATTATTAACTAGAAGTATAATAAGGGTGCGAAATCTTCTTTTTCTTTCTGAAAAAATAATTCTTTATAAATATATATAGATTAAATAGTGAGGGTGGTGTGCATTTTTTAAGGAAATATTTAAATTTAATCATGGTGATCCTTTTTTGAATAGCTGGGTAATCATTTACAAATGATGACAATATTCTTATCTCCTCGTGAAAAGCAATATCAAATATTTTTTTCGTATAGTTATCAGAATGTAAACGATAAATAGCTATTCTTTTTTTAACCGCTTTCACTATATATTTTTCCGCTATTAATATAAATAAATAATAATCAGGTGCAAATTTCAAATAAGATGAAAAGCCCCCAACTTCTTCATAGGCTTTTTTGTTCACAATTGCTGTTAAAAATGGAATAAAATCACCTTTAAATAATAAATCTTTGAAAATATGTCCTTCAAATAACTTCCTGTCATAACTTTGGTAAATAAAATATTTTTTATTTTTCCCATTCATTTCAAGGACATATGTTTTACCATAAACTAACCCAATATTATCATCTTTAAAACGGTTAATTATTTTTATTTGTTCGAATAATTTATCAGGAAGCCACATATCATCAACATCTAAAAAAGCGATCCATTTACCAATTGTTTTTTTAATAGCATTTCTTCGCGCTTCACCAAGATCAGTATGAATAGGGGCATAATAATATTTAAATCGAGAATCTGTATAACTTTTAAAAATCGAAGCACTTTTATCAGTCGATTGGTTATCCCAAAAAACTAATTCCCAATTTTTATATGTTTGTTTTATAATACTTTCAAGAGCTTCTTTTAAATATTTTTCCCCATTATAGCAGTTCATTATAATTGAAACTTTTAACATTACTTAAATATCCTCTGTTTTAGCGTTTTTTATAAGTCTTTCTATCCCCGATTATAATAAATGATCCATCGTATTGATATAATGTTTCAACCCCTCTTGAAGACTTGAAGGTTTCCAGCCAAGTATATCAATTGCTTTTTGGATGCTGCCGTATGAAACATTAGGTTCACCTGGGCGTATTTTCCGTGCTCCAAAGTTCAAAAGTGCAGGATTTGCATCAAGAATACGGATTATCATTAATAATAAATCTTTAAGTCGTGTTGCCTTTCCACTGCAAAGATTAAAAACATCAAATACAGAATTTCTAGAAAAATCGTCCAATAAAGCTCCGTAGCCTCTCACTAAATCTTCTGCATAAATAAAATCTCTTTTTTGCAAGCATGGAGACAATTCAACTCGCTGATTCTTTTTAAGCTGACTGATTAAATATGGTAATAACTTTTTGGGTAAATCTAATGGTCCAAACGGAAGGTAAACTCTAGTAACTCTGGTGGTTAAAACATAATAATCGGATAACTGTTTCGCTGCTAATGTTTCCATTAATTTTGATAAACCATAGGGCATGGTTGGAAAACAGCTATCACTTTCTTTGTTTACAACATCACTATCGGAATATTCTGCATTTGTTCCCGTTATAATTATACCCTCACAGTCATTCTGTTTCAATGCAGGATAAATAGTATATAATGGATAAACATTAATATTCATTCCCTTTTTCAAATCATAATCAAATGAACCATAATTTTCTGCATAACCAGCATGATTTATCCAAAAGTTAGGTTTCACCGCATCTATAAAAGCGCTAACCCTGTCTGAATCGGTAAGATTTAATTTTTCAAATATTATTCCCTCTTTCTTTAAAATATTTAATCTTGCTGATTGTATTCCATCATAATCAGCAATATTTTTTGTTAATGTTCCAATTACCTCAAAGTTTTCATTTTTATTAAAATATTTTGCTAAATGAAATCCTATAAAGCTGCTAACTCCGGTAATTAATATTTTTTTCATATTTTATCCCAATTATAGTTTATTTTGTCCAGTTCTAAACGAATTATTTCTTTAGGGTCATGTTCTATATCTGCCAAATTTAATAATAAATTTATATCTTTTCCTAACCCTTTAAATCCAAACCAAAGATTAGGAGAAAGTGTTAAGCGCTTATAATTATTAATTGATAATTTAATTTCAAAAAAACTACCTTTAGACTTGCTGCTTTCCCGGTCATCATAAATAACAAATTGTATTTCCCCTATCGGTACAATTAAATTTAAAGTCATTTTTGTATGTTTTTTCCATGCTTTTACAGCATTATATTCAACAGTTGAAAAGTAAGCTTCCCCAAAACTCTTAAAACCTAAATCACTTTTTTTCATACAATGAAAAATGTTACCTTCAGGCTGATAAATTTTCTTCAAGGGAGTTAATTTTATGCCATCAATGTTTATTGTGTCCATATTATTCCTTTTGATTTTGCTATCTTTTCATATTCATCAATTTGAGATAAGGTCAAATCCCACATATCTTTATTATTATAGTAACTATAATACCACTCACTTGTGAATTGAATTAATTGTTCAAAATCCAGAGTTGAGATCCATTTAAGAAAAAAGAGAGCTTTATCACAATTTAATTTTAACAATTTTGCTTCGTAAAATTTGTCTTGATTAGAACTACTGCTTTCTTTGAAACTATTTTTTAAATTCCATAATTTCCCTAAATTGATAATTAAATCTTTAACCGTATGAGTGATTGTGGTGTCAGGACCAAAATTAATATTTTCTCCGTTTAACTCATCACTCTCGAAAAGTTTCCACCCTATGGTTAAATAACCACTTAAAGGTTCTAATACATGCTGCCAGGGTCTTGTAGAGTTGGGGCTTCTAATTTCTACAGAGTCATTATTGCTCCAGGCCCGCATACAATCAGGAACTATTCTATCTTGAGCCCAATCTCCACCTCCAATAACATTTCCCGCCCTTGCAGAGGCAACTCTTATATTTTCATTATGTTTAAAAAAAGAATGATAATATGATTTAATAACCAATTCCGCAGCACCCTTTGAACCACTATAAATATCTTTTCCACCTAATCTGTCATTTTCTCTGTAACCCCATATCCACTCTACATTATCATAACATTTGTCACTTGTTATAATTACTCCTATACATTTGTTTTCGCCTAACCTTAACGCTTCTAAAATATTTGCAGTCCCCATAATATTTGTTGACAGCGTCTCTATCGGATCTGAGTAGGATTTTGATACGATAGCCTGAGCGGCAAGATGAAATATAAAATCGGGTTTGACATCATTAATTATTTGTAAAACAGAATTTAGGTCTCTATCATCATTTGCGAAATAAGTTATTTTCTTATTTAAATCAAGTTCTTCAAACATCGACGGTTTTGTGGGCACATCTTTTGATAAGCCATACACTTTTGCACCTAATTTAAGCAGCCAGGCGGTCAACCAACTTCCCTTAAATCCAGTGTTTCCGGTAATCAGCACCTTTTTCCCTTTATAAATTCCATTAAACATCTAATTATTCCTCCAATACATCCAGGGAGCCTTATTGTTTTTTACCAGATTGTCAAGATAGTTTTTCTCTCTGATGTTATCCATGCATTGCCAAAATCCATTATGTTTAAAAGATTTTAATTGTCTATCTTTAGCAAGTTTTTGGAGAGGACCAAATTCAAAATCACAATTTTCATCTTCTGTCAAATATTCCATTATTTTCTTATTAAACACAAAAAATCCACCGTTGATGTACCCGGCATTCATTTGTGGTTTTTCTTTAAATTCCACAACCATATCATTTTCCAAATACATTTCACCAAATCTTGAGGGAGGATGGACGGCAGTTACAGTGCCGATACACTTATGTTTATTATGAAAATCTACTACTTCTTGAACATTTACATTGCTAACACCATCTCCGTAAGTTAAATGAAAACTATCTGATTTAAGGTATTTTTCAATTCTTTTTATCCTGCCGCCTTTCAGTGTATCTAAACCCGTATCAACGAAAATTATCTCCCAATCCTTGTCATCTGAATAATTTAAAAATTCCGGTATATGAGTTGGATCCATTTTCATTGAAAAATCAGAACTAGTAATTCTATAGTTATAAAAATACTCTTTAATCTGATTACCTTTGTAACCCAAAGATAGTATAAACCGTTTAAACCCATAATAACTATATATTTTCATAATATGCCACAAGATTGGCATGCCGCCAATTTCAACCATAGGTTTTGGTTTTTTAGCTGTTTCCTCACTTAAACGGGTACCTTTACCGCCACAAAGTATAACAACGTCCATATCACTCATTCAATAACCTCCTGGTTAATTTATTTTCCCTCCGTTACTGCAACCGTAAAAATTTCCGTACACCTTCCCTTGTTACAGGTTCAAAATACAAACTTCTAATCTCTTCACCAATTTTTCCCAAATTATCTCTCTCTTCATTTGAAATATTGAGAAAATGATTTATTTCATCGGACAACTCTTCGGGAGTATAACATATCCTCCATATATCCTTATTAACATTTTCGGGAATAGGATTTTGAGTAAGACCGGATTGACTCCCGATTATAATTACCGGTATTCCTATAGCCAATGTTTCCATACAAGTGCTTGAAGCATTGCCGAGCACCATAGTTGTCTTAGCAACACAATCTTTAAAATCACCTTCAATAAATTCAAAATTATTCGGTAAATTTCCAAATTCGGATTTTAGTTTATTTATATCCAGAACAGGATGCGGTTTTATCTGAAATTTAATATTATCATATTTGCCCATTTTTACAGCACTGACAACCAATTCCAAAATATCAATACTTTCTTTCATGGCAATTGGCAATGCTATTAATACAATTTTTTTATCTTTTGTTTTACGTATCTCTTTCAAATCCCAAACGCTCTTAAAACGAAATGCCGGAGCAGCAATTACATTTAATGTGCTGTCGAATCTTTTTGTCTGTTTTTTTAAACCATTACCAACAACCGCTATTGCATTCGGTACGATACTATTTTCAGTTTCGTATTTAGTAGGCTGCATATAAAAATTATAATCCGTAGAATCAATAAATCCCTGATATCCAATACTATAGGTTTCCGGGTAAAATTCTTTTATCCCCTTATTAAAAGCATGGTCAATGGGTTGATTCTCAAACCAATCCACAACCAATCCCAGCTTTACTTTATTTTCTTTTAATCTTCTAAAAAACCGATAATTTAGAATGGATAAAGCGCTTGCAAAGATATGACATCTAAAATCCCTTTGAAGTATTGGTCCGATATTAAACTCCTTAAATTTAAATTTATTGAAATTAATTCTTCTGATTCTGAAAGGACTAACTAACGCGAAAAAATAATCGCTGAGTTTTAGATAATCTTCTTTAAATAAAAAATTTTCATCTGATTTTTCAGCAATTCTCATAATCTTTTTAAAGCCGGTCTTTACTAATATTAAAGGTACAAAATATGTTCTTTTTTTCTCATCATCAGTCAAATACTCCAGCAATCCATTATAGTATCTATCACTATATTTACCATTTTTAAACATACTGGAAATAAAAAATGTATCAATTAACGTAATCTCATGATCTGCTGGAATGTTTTCTTTTCTTCTTTTATCTCTTGACATCCACATTAAAATAAAACGATAAATACTTACCAGAAAATTATAAAATGGCCTCATTTTATTTTTAATGTTTTTCTTAAGAGATTGATTTGATATTACTTTAATACCTATTTTGTTTCTTTTTAAATAATCAATTAACACTTTTTTAAGTTCACTATTGGGAATAATTACTTTTTCAATCGCCTTATTTTCCCTCAATAATTGCTTTATTAATGCCAAATAACAAATATTAAGATATATATCGCTCCAATAAGGATTTCTACTTATAGTGCTATTTATAAGCCAGTCTATGCTTTTATCAGTAGAATTTAGTAATTCTTCGGTTAAAGCATTAAAATCTCTTTTGATATTATTACTAATACTGTTTAACAGTTTTATATTTTCTAATGACAAATTAGATATATCTAATATTTCCATAAGGTTGTTGTTAGCCTCTATCTTCCGTGTATTTAAATCAAAGCTTATCTTATTTCCATCAATTGTCTGATCTCCTCCAAATCTTCCGGTGTATCAACAGTGATCCTGGTTGGTGTGTTTGTATTTGTCTATTTCACGAACCATTTTTTACTATTACTTTCTCTTAGATTTTATCCATTCAACCATTCTTATAATACCGTCCGATAACCTGACTTTTGGTTCCCAAGATAAACACCGTTTAATTTCTGAGATATCAGCGTATATTCCTATCTGTCTCCTGGAGTGTTTCCTTCAAATTTGATTGGATAATCTCCAACTTTATATCCGAAAGCTTTTGTGATTTCATCCAAAAGTAGCCAAACAAATGTCTGTTTTCCAGTTCCCACATTAAAAGTTTTATTAGCTGCTTTTTCTGAAAAAGCCGTCCCAATAAATGCACCTACAATACCATCAATATAGATAAAGTCCCTGAATCTATCTCTCGATCCTTTCACCAAGATAGGCTCGCCTTTTGCAATATAAGCCATGTAAATACTGACCATACCTTGTTTAAGGTTTTTCATATTTTGACCTGGCCCGTAAACATTAAATAACCGCAACGAAGTAACAGGAAGACCTTTTTTAATAAAAATATCTATATATTTTTCCGAAGCTAATTTCCCTACACCATAAAATGAAAGCGGCCGTGGTGGAGCAGTTTCTTTCACGGGTAAATCTTGGTCATCTCCATAAATTGACATTGAGCTGGTATAAATGAATCTTTTAACTCTTCCATCCATAGCCCAGCTCAATAAAAGGAGCGTTCCCATTACATTCGTTTTTACATCGTAGGCAGGGTCTTCAAATGATATTTCACCGCTCGATTGAGCGGCGAGATGAAAAACGTAATCAAATCTAATTTTTGGAAGTTTATTGATAAAATCGTCCGAAGAAAATACTTCTCAGAGTTATATACATTTCTCAAACAGTTCCGATTCTGAGAATAGAAATCAACTGCATTTTTATTCGACCAAGCTAAAGTATAATCATGTTTCATTTTAGATCTCCATCACATTGTTCTTGGATGATTTTCTCTAATGCATCAACAAACATACGCATCAGATCTTGTCTTCCTATGGTTACGCGGATGCATTGAGACAGTGGAAATTCCTCATATCCAGCCTTAACTAATATCTTCCTTTCTCGTAGTTGATCTCTTATATTAATCGCTCGTTCCGGCGTCTCCATATCAATCAGAACAAAATTGGCATAAGTGGGATAGTATTTTAAATGTAAATCTGTAAGCCTACTCAACAAATATTCTTTCCCCTCGAAAAAGAGATTTATATTTTTCTTTAAAACATGCTCATCTTCTAAAAGTAAGCATCCTAAAATAATTGAAAAAGAGTTTACCTCGTAAAGTGGACGGACCTTTTTCATACAACCTATTATATACGGATTACTTACCGCAAAACCTAATCGGGCGCTTGCCAATCCACATGCTTTTGTAAAAGACCGTATAATAACCAGATTATCAAACTTTCCTAAATGCGAGACCGTGGTTCTTGGATAAAACATATAATATGCTTCATCCATTAAAACTAAGACTTCCTTTTTAGAAGTATATCTCAGTATCTCAAGAATCCCATTTTCTTCTATAATTGTCCCTGTAGGGCTATTTGGATTTGCTATACAAATAAGTTTAGTATTATCCGTGATTGCCGAGATTATCTTTCGATAATCCAAATTTAAATTATCGTCAAATCCAATCTTTTTCAAGTTTGCGCCAAACATTTGAGCATAGACATAATACATAGCATAAGTCGGATGAAGAATAATGACTTCATCATCTTGCTCAATAAATACTTCAAATACTGATTTTATGGCTGCATCAGAGCCTGCTGATATGTAGATTTTGTCTTCTGATACGCCAATCCATTCCGCAATTTTCTCATACAATATATAAGTCTCTGGATATGATGTAATCATATCAGATGTAATTTCTGCACAAATTTTTTTGATAAACTCTTCATTGAATCCAATAATATTTTCATTCTTATCCAAACGTAAAAAGCCCCTTCGACTTTGTTTAGGATTATCAATTCGAATTAAATCCTTTAAATTCTCTTTCGTTGACAACATAAATTCCTCCCATTAGAAAAGTTATCTCTATAAATTATTCTACCGGAAACATAATGATAAAAATCTCTATAACTGTTCATCCACTTCCAACAAGACTTTTAACTTTCGACCTTGATGAATAACAACTACTTTACACGTCTGGTTAGATAAGGTAGAGTTCCGCATCTTACACCTTCTTATCTGTTAGAAATCTTAGTTAGATTGTTTTTCATAGAATCTTTGCCATAACTTAAAATGTTTCCTCCCCATTTTTGTCCCATCAACATCACAGACTTTGCATGGAGAAAAATTCCGGTTCCTGTTGAGGAGTCTTTTTCTTGCCTGAGACATTACTTTCCCATTCCAAATATCTAATAAGGATTCATTGTTCAGGTTACCAGCAATTAAAGCCCGCTTCCAATCATGTGGACATAAAAGCACTGATCCATCATAGTCAACCACGCACTGGTAAAAGGGATAACAGCAATATTGCTTCAATGGTCTATCTAAAGGTACAATACCTATATCTTCTAAATTAAGCAATCCCGCTCGATTCGACATAGTTATACCATAATGCTCTTCTTTTGGTAAATAACGAACTCGTAAAATGAATTGGTTATCATTAAGCGCCGCTTCATGCTTCATCGCGAGAAAGCGTTCGTGCTGGTGAGGACCATCATAGAGGCTAATCAGGATGGTGTTCAAGCCCGCCTCAAATAAACTAATAAGCTTATTTGATGTCAAGAAATCACCATTAGTAACTATTTCAACTCGTGCTTGGGGGCAATACCGCTTCGATAAAAAGATGAGTTGATCAACTTGTTTATGTAAAAGAGGCTCGCTGAATGCAGAATACAATATTATGCCGGTGTAGCTGATGTCGGATAAATCAGACATCACCTTTTCGTATAAATCTAATGGAATGTATTCAGCTTTGTTAGGATAATCCGGATTTGCTCGTGGGCAGAATGGACAGGTTCTATTACATAAACCACAGATATTGAATTCTACTAGCGAAAAGAATGGTGCACTTTCTTCATTATGATGTGTACCAGCAAGATGTTTTACAATTATTTTACCCTTACGGGCAATATTAAGATCTTCCTTCATTGATTCTTTCCTTTCAATTCATTTATAAGATTTTTAATAGAATTATTATGTACTTTCTTCCAATATAACGGGCTGCTGTTTGCATTATGAGATAAAAGCAGACAATTCTCGAAACGTCTCAAAGGACTGTCTTGGGGCAGTGGCTCCACCTCAAATACATCCAATGCCGCTCCTGCGATTATTTTATTTTCTAACGCCTTTATCAAATCGAGTTCATTAACTATATTCCCACGTGCCGTATTGATCAGAATCGCTGTATTTTTCATAAATTGAAGCTGAGGTTTGGAGATCAGATGATAGCTCGTTTCATTCAAAGTACAATTTAAGCTAACATAATCTGATTCTCCTAACAATGTCTCTTTATCGACCATTGTGATGTTTAGCGACTTTGTGATCTCTTCAGGAATTTCCTTAATATCGTTGCCATAAATCTGCATACCAAACGCATTGGCTTTGCGGGCAACTAACCTCCCAACGTTTCCGATTCCAATAATACCAATAGTTTGTTCAGACAGCGAATAGCCTCGTATCTTTTCCCAACCGCCTGATTTCATCATCTGATCAGACCGGAAAATGTTTCTTGCAAATGAAAGAACAAATCCCATCACAGTGTCCGAAACAGGTTCGGAAAAGGCATTCGGTGTGTTATAAACGGGAATTCCAAGATGTTTGGCAGCCCCTTGATCAATCGAATCGATTCCTGTACCCCATTTTACAATTACCTTCAATTTCTTTGCTTTCTGTAATACCTTCTTTGTAAAACTATCATCCCCACAGATAATTCCGTCATATTTTTCGATAACAGGAAGTAAATCTGTCTCGGATAATCTTTCTTTAACGGGCAACAGGTCGATGTCGATGTTATTCTCCTCAAAAATATGCGATAATTTATCAATCTCTTTCTGCATGTAAGGTGCTGAGATTAGGACTTTCCATTTCATGTATCAATTCCTCCTTGAAAAAAATCTTTCTACCAACCAGTATATAATTTACTCCAATTAGAATCTTTTTTCAAAATAACCCCATAAAAACCTTCAAAATCATATTGTCTCCAACCCCACTTCATAAATCGCCAGAATCCTTTTCTGGGATACTGCAAATAGACTCTATCATACACAACAGACCATCCAGAATGCATAAAAAGCAAGCGCCAATCGGGGGGAGAAAGCTCGAAAATATGAACATCTTCTGGAGTTACATTACACTGCTGTAAATTCCGAATGTGATGGAATCCTACTCTGCTCTTCGCGAGATATGGAACTGTTATTACGAAAAACTTGCAGTTTGTTTTTGATATCTTATATAAAAATTCAGCAGGATTCATTAAATGTTCAAGCATTTCAAAACAAAGAAAAACATCAGCATTAATAGAATACTCCTCACCAACTTCTTCGGCTCTTGCACATATAGCTTCAAATCCTTTTTCTCTTATTCTCTTCACTGCTTTTGGATCAAGATTGACACTAATGGTACGAATGTTTCGGTCACCAAAAAGCGACTTAATATATTGAATGTGAGTACCGGCAGAATCACCAATATCAGCAATTATAAGATCATCTTTTGCACTTTTTTTAAATATATTGATAGCTTCCTGTACAAGAGATATTTGAAAAGCATGTTCCCCCCTTACTTTTTTTGTCAAATATAAAGTATCTACTTTAAAAGTGCTATATTGATGTGTAATATCTGGTACAATTTCACCTAGTTTATAAACAAGCTGGGAAAACCCTTGTTCGTGAACTGCCTTCTTAATAGATTTTATCGCCATAAACTGGCAAAAATTATGCCAGTAGTTTCTAATTTTTCGGTATAAATAAGATGGCGAAACTTTTTGAAGAAATCTCTTTAATTTCATTTTATTACCCAATCTCCATATTATGAATTCTATATGAATAAATTAGTGAGTCTTTTTTCATCATCCTTTATCTTTTTTTTAACCCCCCAATTTGTCCACGCTATAAGTGTCACATGCTGATACAATCGTTTTTACCTTAAACGAGGGAATATCTTCTCACCTCCCCCTTTCATTCTAAGTATTCTTCAAGGACATATTTAGATTTATCAATACCCTAGGGTATTTTTTCTTATTGGTCATATCCCATGCTTCCTTGTAATCGGAAAGTTTGAATTCCTTCCCTATAAGTGAGTCAACCATATCTCCCGTAACCGAAAGTATGTGGATAGCTTCCTCCCAATCTCTTGGTGCACTCGCAATGGAACCAAACACAGTTTTGTCGTACCCTACAATGTCTCCAAAAACTAATGGAGTTGGCTCCATCAATGGTAAGCCCAGAATGAGAATTTTTGCTCCCGCTTTTGAAACAGAAACTAAACGTTGGACCACTAGAGGTTTTCCTGTCGCTTCTATAGCAAAATCACTATCAACCGCATCCGCTATTGTAGTCTGAACTTGGTCCGCGAAGTTTTTGGATATTTCTAATCTTTCAGGCTTACAATCAACTATTGTTACGTGAACTCCATAATGTTTTAAAGCAAGTGCACACATACATCCTATAATACCGGCTCCCACAATTGTAGCAGAATTTCCCGGCACAGGCTTTAGTTTTCGTATTCCCTTTAGACTTACAGCTAATGGCTCTATCAAAGCAGCTCGTCGAAGGGTAATATTCTCTGGCAAACAATGTGTTCTACTGGCTGGTATAGTCACGTATTCTGCATAGGCGCCGTCTTTGTTTATCACTCCCACCTCTGTTCTATTTCGGCATGCGAAGTAATCTCCTCTTGCGCAATTTGGGCATTCCCCACACCCGCTTGCACATTCTCCCACCACTTTATCACCTAATTTTACATTGGTAACCTCTTTCCCTACATCGGCCACAAGACCAGAGAACTCATGCCCAGGGACTATTGGATACCTTGCCAAACCTTTCGCGTAATAATCAAGCTTCCCTTCTGCAACTTCTATATCAGTGGGACATACGCCCACAAAGGCAACTTTGATTAGTACATCATTGGCTTTTAGTTTAGGTATTTCGCGAATTTCAACAGAATGTATATCACGTCCTTTTATGACTACAGCTTTATATTGCTTCGGGATGTTGTCAAGATAATCCGGTTGCTCAACTTCTGGATACGTTTGTTTCATGCCATTATAGATACCCAGTTGCTGAGCCACCCGGTAAGGCAAAATACTCCAAAACCGAGAGAATGGTTTCTTTTCTCTTATACCGTAAACAAGATCACCCAGCGCACTCCTTATAACATTGTAAGTTAAGTTCTTAAATGTGAATGTGTCCGCTGCTGGCGAAATTTTGTGATATGCCATTGCTTCCCTGTAATGTCGGTGGTAAATCTGGCGGTAATTCTCGTAATGGTGATGATAGACCTGTGCATCCGCTGCATATGCCACATGGTATCCAGCTTTTTGAGTACGAATTGCCCAGTCTTTATCTTCAAGCCCCGGGAGTTTTTCGTTAAACCGGAACTGCTGCCATAGATCCCTACGTATAGCACTGTTTGCATTATTACACTCTGTCTCTTCTAAAAGAATTCTTGAATGCGTCCCATAGTTCAACGAATAATCTCTGGCTTCCGATAAGAGTGTTTCAGGCCCCGGCAGTTGACGTCCATATACTATCGCCACTTTTTCATTCTGAAAGGGCTGCAATATGTTGGTAAGCCAGCTTTGATTCACTGGAACAGCATGTGCACTAACAACAACCAGAAATTGCCCTCTTGCACTCCGGCAACCAACATTTAAAGAATATCCGAACGTAAAACTCGTTGAAGGAATTTGAATCAGATGAGTCGGATATTGCCGCACAATATCAAGTGTTTTGTCAGTAGAGCCAGAATCAACCACTATGATTTCCCAAGCACGAAAATCCTGCTCCATAATCATGCTGAGCAGTTCGCCAATGTGTCTTTCTTCATTATGACTACGGATGATAATAGAAACAACAATTTTGTTCATGGTATCTCCCCAATTACTGAGCAGGGTCCGCCATCCGGAAAAAGCCCCCAAAGTGGACAGATGAATAAACGTTCGACCTCTTTAATATCAATTGGAATCTCCATATCCTCAAGAATTAGCACTGGTTCTGACTTAACATTAAAAGAAAGAAGAATACGATGAGCTTGTACACCTTCCTTTGGATTTTTTGGATGCGATATTGAAATTGAATCCGTACCAATTAATTTAAGTTTTGTCTTATCACGGATAAATTGTGCTGCCTCGGCTGACAAACCTACATTTTTAACAGTTTTCCCCTCGTTTTTGCCTATATTACTACAATAATGGACCTTAATAATCAATACCTCCGTTTCCTTTTCTAATAAAGTTAGTTGTAAGTCATTAATATTTAGGTAGTTATTTTGCACCCCTTCCACTTCAACTATTTTGACCCGAGTAAATGTTAATTCTCTTATGGAATAGTCTGTCAGTTTTTTCCCATCCTCAAAGAAGTGGAAAGGAACATCTAAATGAGTACCATTGTGACTATGAATCAGGGCCACATAGTTGTTACTTACGTCTCCAAGAGGAATTCGAAAATAATTAAATAAGACATTCTTTGGGTTTCCCGGAAAAATGGTATTATAAGGTGAAAGCATCTTGGACATTAAAACTAATTTAGACATTCGCTAACTCCAAAATATAGAATCAAATTCTCGCTCTATTCGCTATATTTACCTTTATCAGTTATGATAACCTTCATTTCTCATGCCTTACATTATAATAAAGCTTTAAAGTTGAGTCAACTAATAAAAGCTTTTCAGCAATTAATAAATCTTCTCTCGTGTCTACGCTTTTTACTTTTTTATCAGTCTTTATAATTTTTACCTTATATCCATGCTCCAATAACCTTAACATGTCTATAGATTCTGAAACTTCAAGTGGTGTTGGCGATAAATTTATAAATGTTTGTAAAAAATCCTTTGTCATTGGAATAATACATATTTGCTTCAGGATAGAACCAATCCCCTCCCCACGTAGATTGGTAGGTATTGCTGCACGTGAAAAATATAATGCATTTCCTTTTGAATCAGTAACAACTTTTACTTCGTTTGGATCATTTGCCTCTTCTTTTGTAGCCACAGCTGCTAAATTAACACAGACTACTTCTTTGTCTTCCACTAGTGCCTCTATTGCTATGTCTATCATTTGAGGAGTAATAAGAGGTTCGTCCCCCTGAACCATTACTACTACATCTGCTTCCACGCTTAATGATGCTTCGGCTACTCGGTCGCAGGCACGCTTATGTAACGGACTTGTCATAATAGGTTTACCGCCAAAACTTTTTACTTCCTCTACAATATTATGATCAGGCGTTGCTACGTAAACCTCGTCTACTTTTTTACAAAGTTTGCAACGTCGATATACATGTTCAAGCATTGTCATCCCCAATAGTTTAGCCAAAGGCTTACCCGGCAAGCGGCTTGAAGCCATGCGAACCGGAATTATCGCAATAATTTTCATTATTTTATTTCTCCTTTCACATTATTGATTGTTTTATACTAACTTCGAGCAGTGCTTACACTTAGCTCAAAATAACTATTTCCACCACTCTTGGGCTCCATATATGTCATCTGGTATTCCATTTTTATCCATATATTTTTTTACGGCAAACTGCAGCGAATGTTCCCTATCACAAGTTTTTATAATTTCTTCCATAAAAAAATCTATAAATTGTACTATGCGTTCCTTCCCTCGGAAATCGTCAAAATAATTTACCTTTTTTTTCCACTTTGAAAAATCACCTATTAATTTATCGCCTTTGGCCGATTCTTTGACAGCATTTTTAATCTCATTAGTGGAGGAAAAGATTATCTTTTGGTCCTTATCCCTATATATGGGATATTCAAGCCAACCTGAACAGTCCCAATGGATAACATTACAGCCGTAAAGGCCGGAAATTATTCCAGCTGAGTTAATTCCGTAACAAACCGATAGATCGGCATGTATTGCTGCAATAACAGGATCAAAAAGTCTGGGATCTAAAATAATTATTCGTTTTTTATTTATAAAATATTTAATTTTAGATATGATATTCTTTCCTCCAGGTATATTTGTCAAAACATCTATTAAATCTGAATGTTTACTCTTAATTATTGCAGCAAATTGGGGATTTTCTTCCAATAACTCAATAACAGTAATATAAAATTGAGAAAATGTTTCTGCAGTTTGATAAGCATTATATGCAAAACTACTATCAAATATACTCATTATAAATTTTACACTTTTTGATAACTTTTTCAATAAGGAATTATTAATGTTATAATTCTCACCGACCCATATTCCACAGGGTAATAAATACTCACATGTGTTTCCCTTTTTTTGTAAGAGCTCATATTGTTCTTTTCCCCAGGTAAAAAATACATGTTGAGGTGTTAGATAGAAAGAATATTTATAAGCTTGAAGAGTGTCATATTGTAGTCCTATCATTATCCCGCCGGCAGATTTTATTGCCTGTGCCTGTGCTTCTTGAATCCAGCTGGCTACCCGATATTGAATAAAAACTTTTACATTGAATCTTTTGAATATATTTAAATATAGTCGATAATAAACTTGAAAACGTACTTTAAAAAAAATTAACCAGATAGATTTATAATTTTCTCTTATTGTTAGTGGATGTAGGATGTGTAGTATATCGCTCATTGTTAAGAAAGCATGCCTGAAATGATGTAAATCCAACCAGCCTAAATTTAGATTTTCTAATGAATCAGTAGTTTCGCTATTAATGGGTGTATCTAATCTATCAAGATAATAAACAAATTTATAATCCTTATTAATGTTACTTGTCCCAAAAGTTTTTCTAAGCTGTCTCCATAAAGCACTGTTAAGCATACATTCAAACCAGACTGAAAATTTCATATCATTGTTTTGAATATTGCCGATAATTTTTTTTGAAAATATCTGAAGCAACAAAGTTCTTATAATAAGATATGGTGGAATCATAATTATACGAAGATAACTAATTACAGGTGTAAATTGTCTTATTTTTATACCTTTTTCTTTGAAATAATTTATAATTATATAATTTGCAAAATTACTTGTAACAAACATTTCGTGTTCACAATTTTTCATTTGCGATATTTGTTTTTTAACCATAGTTATAAATGCAATACGAGAGTCTAAACTATCTGTTAAATAACATCTGGTCATATATTTCATCCATTTTGGTTCTTCCGGAATACTAACCTTACAAAATAAATCTAAAGAGATCAAAAGATCATCTTGTTTATAATATTCTAAGGCATATCCTTTTTCATCTTTTTGACTTAATGAAAGTGCAGCAGGTAAAAATTCGGGGGAAACATTGGTCTTTTTTAATAGTCTAATAATTTTTTGCATAAAGCAGGAAATTTGATGTTCATCATATCTAATTTCAATATTTCGATATAAATTTTCAACTATAAAAAATAACACATGTAAAATATTTAGTTTTTCAACCCATATTACTTTTTTACTATCCGAATCCCTATATTTCACGTTTCTTTGAAATCTCCTATTTTTAACTTTTTAACATGGCTTGTTGTTTAGCTAATGTTTGCCATTATATTCTACCCTTCGGGCTAATAATTTTCACTTCTAATTTCGAATTTATATTTTAAATATTCACCTTCGCCATAGCTCTGAAAGACGCACTTGACCTCATTAACTCGTTATAAGTACCCTGAGCGGTAATTTTCCCTTTATCGATCAAATAAATGATATCACAACCCTTCACCGTGGTCAGCCGATGGGCAATAATAATCAACGTTTTAAGTTTTGCTACATTGTTTATCGCTTCAAGAACTGCAGATTCGATAATCCCGTCAAGGGAACTGGTCGCCTCATCAAGCACCAAAACTTCCGGGTCATGGTAAAGAGCTCTGGCAATACCTACCCTTTGACGTTCTCCCCCGCTTAGCCTAATCCCTCGCTCTCCTACTATAGTCTCATAGCCATTGGGTAATTTTGAAATAATAAAATCATGAAGATTGCTGATTTTTGCGACCTGCTCTACAGTCTTCCGGTCAATCTTCTCAGCGGGAATACCAAAGGCAATATTATTCATTATGGTATCATCACTTAAATAAATATGCTGGGGTACATAGCCTAAATTTCTTTGCCAGTTTAAGATATTGTTCTCATCAATTTTAACTCCATCAACAGAAAACTCCCCTTTTTGAGGAGTTAAAAGTCCCAGGATGATATCAACCAGGGTGGTCTTACCTGCTCCAGTAGGGCCAACCAGGCCTACTGAAGTATTGTGCATTATTGGCAAACTTATGTTATGAATTACCGCTTCATTGGTATTGGGATAATTAAAAGAAACCTCTTTTAGCTGCAAATAAGTATTAAAAGGCATCGGTTTTACTGGTTCTTTTTCATAAACTAAAAATTGTTCGCTAAATCCACCCTTTTCAGATAAATCCTCTATTATTCTATTTACCGTCATTTGAGAAAATCTAACCTGAGTAGAAGATGCAAATACCACTTGTAGGGCTGGCATCAGACGATATGCGGCAAAGGCAAAAAAACTTATCACGGGGATTACTTCATTCGCATTTCCTGTTGTTGAAATAAAGTATAATACCAGAGTTACGATCCCTCCAAAGGCTATAGTTTCTAAAAAATATCTGGGTATTGCCCCTATCAATGTACTCCATGCCTCTAAATTGGAAAGCTCATGAGAATGCCTAAAATATCTGTGGTAAAAAAAATCCTCTCTTCCCATCACTTTAATATCCTTTATGCCACCTAAGGCTTCTCCGGCGGTCTTAAAACGCTGCTTGTTCTCTTTTAATCTTTTGGCACCATTTATCTTTAATTTATCGTGAAAGTAAAAATAGATTAGAGCATATGAACCGCCAAATATAATTGCTGATAGTATAGTTATATAAATATTTGTAAACAAAAGCATAGATAAAATACCTATGGCAACAAAGCTGCTGATCATAATGTTAATCAATGGAAGTATAAAACCACCAGTTAATACACCAGTTTCACTAAGAATATTTTTGCTTAAGTCAGCGGTATTTTGGGTTAAAAAATAGACATAAGGTAATGATAGATATTTTTTTAATAAAGCAGTAGAAATATTATGATTCTTCCTACATACGAAACGAACTTTGAGCCAGGTGGCCAGAGCCGAAGTTAAATTCCCGATAATTATAATAAGCAGCATGAGAATACCCATAAAGATGATAAAGCTGTTGATGCTGGTAAAACCTAACGAGTTATAAAGCCAGTTCAGCCATCTATTAGTTTCTATTATTTTTGGCTGCATAACGATACTCATAAAGGGTAGAATTGAAACCACTCCAAGGGTTTGAAAAAGTGCCATTAATAAAATGCTCACAAAGAGGACTAATAACTGCCATTTCTCCTTAGGTGCAATGATAATTTTTATTTTTTTTATTAGGTTGCCCAGTTTTTTAAACACAATTTTTTCTCCCGCTGTTTGAAAAGTCTAACAAATTTAAAAAAATCGACACACTTGTCAATAAGCTAACAAAATCAAACTTTTTTTATTTCATCGGCTGCAATCTGCCAAAAATATTCTTCTTTCGTGCCATTTTTTTTAATATATTTTTCTTTATAGTTATTGTAAATCTTTTCATTAATTATCAATTCTTTGTTCCAATCAATATCATATTTTCGTTCAATATTATAGGCTGTTTTTTTAAATTCCCAAGAATACGAATAGATATAATTTGCATCTCTTGTAGACCGTTCTAAATCATTAGTAGTTATAAAAATCACAGGCTTTTTATATAAAACAGCAAAGTTCAAAGAAGTGCTATAGCGAGTCAAAACAAACTCACATCCTCTAATTAAGTCTCTTGTTTTTCCCCTAATTACTTCTCTGCCTCCAAAATAATCTGGGTGTTCTTCATATTTCGACCGGGGATGTGCGGCAATAATTACTTTTAATCCTGTTTTCACTTCTACATACTTAAAAAAATTGCATAGTATGGGATAATATATTTCTGGAGTAGTGGGTGGTTTAACATTCCTAAAAAAATAGTCCGGGTGAAATGGCGTATACCCATCAATAAATACAACATATTTCTCACTTTTTAGCTTTTTTTTAAATCCTACTTTTGTATTATCTAAATATAAATCGTAGTCTAACGTGTGACACCATACAATCTTAGTATCTGCACTCCTTGGAATATTGTAATTTACTATCGATTGCGAGCCTCCCGCAAAAATAAATTCTGAAAATTGTATTGGAAACCAATAATGAGAAATACTCTTAAAAATAAATTCACTTATTTTCTGTAAATTTATACTATTCAACTTGCTATAAAAATAATCAAGGCTACGTTTATTGATTCCAGAATATAATTTTTTAATTTTCGTATAAGTTGGAATTGCATTTGGGCATATAAAGCAATAAGGGATATTTGCTTTTGATAATTCTTTATAAATGAAATATGTTTTAAAACTATAGCCTGCTTCCACTGAAATAATAATTGTATCTTTCTTTAAATTCGCTATCGCCTGTTTCGCTTCTATTTTTCTTAAATATATTTTATAGTAGCTACGCTTCGAAATATCAACTGAATCTATAGGTTTTACAGCTTGATATGCTTCGGGATAGATAATCGGTGTAAAATCCCATACTTCTACAAGGAATCCGTTATTATTCATAATTTCGATTCCAAATCGTTTATAATCCCTTTGACAAAACGGTGCATCTACGAAATAAATAACTTTTCTAATCTTCATTGTAACCATTACCCTATATTCTTTTAATATAAAAAGCCGCGTCTAATACAAATAATAGTAGATAATATTTTACAATTTCGAAACAAAATTTTGTAACTCCAATATTTTCAATATCTTGAGACACTTGCCAAGATCGTATCACATTTGCCAATTGCTGCAAGTTGTTTCTCATAAGCAACATGCAACTCAGGCGAATCAAGAAAATGCCATTTTTGATGGCCGCCAGGTTTTCCATTTGCCAGCCAGTAGAGGTGATTGGCCAGCGGATATCTTTGAATCTGTTTGATATAATTTACCTTTAAGTTGACTTGGGAAAACAACATTTTTAAAGTTTTTGCCGTAAATAGAAACAGGTGACAGCTCCAATATGTAAAATTGGAAAATGGCTCACACTGGTAAAGAGTCAATAACGCATCATCTGCATTCGGAACTTCCACAATAATCTGTCCACTATCTGCCAACATATCACTTAATTCAACCAATATTGATTTTGGGTCGGGAATGTGCTCCAGCACATGAAACATGGTTATAATATCGTACCCCTCCATACCAATATCGTTCGGAACATCGGAAAGGTTTTGAAAAACCGTGAGACCGCGATTTTTATAATGTCTGCTCAAGCGTGTTTCCAATTCCACGCCATGCGCCATAGCAGCCACACTCTGTGCCCTTAAAAGAAATCCACCTGTTCCGCATCCAAAGTCCAATAGGCGCTTGTTTGATAACACTGGCTTGAGATATTGGAAACGCCGCTCGTCGTCCCATTCTGTTTCCTTAATCCAAGTTTGAATGTCCAGAGCATCTTTTCCGTGCATCTCAGAATTTTCATAAAAGCCATCTTTAATATGAGCAAACGATGAAAGGAAGACCAGCCCGCAGGATGCGCATTCAAAGACTTCCAATTCCGGTCTATCACGCACGCTGCCAGGTCTTTTCTTAAATTTTCTACCACAACACAGATAGCATTCTTTCTGTTGGTCGGTTTTTCCGTTTATCATCATTTTCTTCTCCATTTTTCTTATCATTGATTCAATTATTCGTTAATTTGTTCATTTGACTTTTTCCGTCTTTGCCAATCCACCAATCATTAAGTCCCTGTCGGCACTCCCCAAAAATCACAATAACTACAAAGGGGTATTTTATCTCTTCTTCCCTGAATGTGATACTGCACCCATTCTTTTCTTTTTGGTCCGTTCCAGATGTCTAATAATGGATCCACTGCAGCGTCTCCGATTATTCCCAGACCCTTGGGATCGAATCTTACACATATGGAGACTTTGCCAAATCTATTGATTGTCATATGATTCAATATTTCCAAGCAGATTCCAATTTCCGGTACAGTCGGGTTTTTGGTATACTTGAAGCTTCCAAGAGGGTTATGTAATATCCTGGTGGCGATGATTCCGTCTAACTCGCGCCACCTTTCCGTATTAACATCTCCTAAACATCTATATATCACATTCGGCTTTCTATCTCCTTTAATCTCAAGAAATTTCTTTACTAGTTTATACTGCTCGTCTCCCTCAGGATCCCTTTCGAAGACTGAAATGGTTATGGTATCCAGGTTATCAATGATTTCGTCAGCCTTATTAACAATAAGCTTGGCATTAGTATCAACGCACTTTACTTGGTTTGTAAATAAGTTCACTGCCTCGCCGAATCTGGGATAAAGCAATGGTTCTCCATTATTATGAAATTGCACTACTATTCCTTCAGGTAATTGTTGCGCTATTTTTTTAACCAATTTAAAATCCATATTACCGTAATTCATGGCTATTTCCGGATTTTCTCTATCTGTCTTTCTTCTACCGCACATCCAGCAGTTTTTATTGCATCTACTGGTCAATTCAAGGTGGATGCAATATAATCCGTTAAAACACATACTCTTTCCCTTCTCCCTCCAATTACCTAATAATGTTCTGAATGTAAGTACACTTTTCTGATATTATCTCAGCTTCCCTATTTCATGCTTATTTTTGTCCTTTGAAAGAATTCGGTACATACCTTTATACACATCGTCAAATGATTGTGCGATTTGAACTAACTATTCCGAATCTAGACCTTTGGCAGTCCAGCCACCATCTATGCATATATCTTGTCCAGTAATATAAGAAGATGCTTCTGAAGCAAGAAAAATTGCTGCACCTACCACTTCATTCGGTTTACCGTAACGTTGAATGATCATTCGTTCCAACCGCTTAGCACGCAATTTAGGGTTTGCATAGCTGTGCGCTGTCATAGCTGTCCGAAAATAGCCAAGCTCAATAGCGTTAACACGAATATTCCGTTTTGCCAAATCAATCGCCAGTGCTTTAGTCAACATACGCAGACCACCCTTAGAAGCTACATAACCCGGATTACCCGGAAAGCCAACTATGCTGCTGATACTCGTTATATTAATAATAGAACCGTTATTATGCATGAAATCAACCGCTGCAATTGCAGCACTATAAGCGGCACGTAAATTAACTTGAATCATTTTATCAAACTTAACAAGCATTTTCTCTTTGCCGTTAGTTTCATTTATAGGAAGCGTAACTCCGGCCGCGTTAACTAAAATATCTAAACGCTTTTCTTGTTTATAAATTCGATTCATCTGGTTTTTTAGTTGTTCCTCATCGGTAATATCGCAAATACAATATTCAAGATCTTCACTTATTTGGTTTCTGTCCCACTCCGGTGTCAGTGAACGCCCAAATCCAATTACATGCGCACCTGCTAAAGAAAAACCACGAGCAATTGCCGCACCAATTCCCCTCGATGCACCAGTAACAACAGCCACTTTCCCTCGAAGTGAGAAGAGTTGTTCAAGATAATAGGTCATTTGTTTAACCCGCAACCGCACATGATAACCTGACATAGTTTAATATTTGAAGGCTCATTTATCTGAAACATCTTCCAAAATTCCATTTGTATCACTCCAATCTTACCGCCCAAGCGGTTATCAAATTTTCTTAAAACTTCCGGTTTAAATAGGTAAAAAGACCCGTTTCAATATAATCCAAGGCATAAAACCCTCCCAATTCAGAAGTAGCCACATCGCTTGAAATTTCAACAAGCCTATGGTTATTTTCAGCGCCGCATGTTTAGCTTATGGAAAGAATTTTTTCACTGTCCGAATTTGCCTAGATCGAGTCGACTCCTTTTGCCCTTTGTAGCTGTTTGATATTCCAATTAATCAAAGGCTTCCCGCAAGAATCAATGCTATTTTTTCCTGCAATTACCCCTGGAACCCCCTCTTGCCAGGATGATTGCAACAACCGATTCTGGGATTAAATCGCTATTGGACCAAACCATTCGGTCACTGCTCATAGCTTTCATAATTTGGTCCTCTTTTAAATTTATTGCAATTCAAGAATACGAGATATCTCTCTAATAATTTTATATTTTAAATAGAACTTCTTGTCTTTCAATAAAGATTGCCCATATCTATTGTAATTTTTGTTACTCTCATTTAAACTTTTATAGTTGCTCTTGTCTATATTATATTTCTTTCGGCATTCCATGATCAAAGAAGTTAATGGGTTTCTGTCAAAACCTGTTATTTTAAAATTGATGTTATACTTACCAGTTTTTGCATCATAAAAATGAACCAAATTATTTTTTTTATAAAATTCCTGATTTAAGTTTTGCCAAATAGGATCGAGGCCAACTATATGCATGGGTTCTTTGTAATCAGAATATTCCGAGGTACAAAAACCTTTCTGACATATTAAGTAAAAGCCGCAACGCTTTAACAAAATTTTCAGCATTTCAAAGTCATATAAATAAACATGGGCATATCCTGAAATAAATTCTGTTAATTGCCTGTTCAGCAATACTGTATCCTGCCCCGGAGAGACCACAAAATTCATAAACATTCCACCGTAGCCAAGATCTATTCTAATATTTTCATCTTCTTCCTTGGCTTTTTCAAAAAATTTTTCATCTGTTTCCACATAAGCCTTAGCAATTTTCTTCAGATCAGGTGTCAAAATTCTAAGTATGCCGTCTTTTTCTAAAACACGATTGAATTCAATAAGAATGCTTTCTAATTTAATATGCGGAATATGTTCAACCATATGACTGTTAAATATTGTTTCGCAACTTACGTCTTCCAAAGGAATATCAGAGGCATCTCCCATTATTGATGTTTCACTCTTTTCTCTGGCTTTATGATCAAGGATATGCCAACCTTCCTTTGTCCAAATTGGACTTGCACCTACATTTAATTTTATTTTTTTCATTAGCTGTTCTTCCTCATTTTTCTCTCAATATAATCTTAATCTTAATAACTATAGAATTTTTCACAACTTCCAAATATTGTCAATGACTCAACAAAAACACCTTCATCAATGCTTCACACATCCTAAGATCCTCCATGGAGTCAATTTGAAACATCTTCCAAAACTCCATCTCCGTCATTCCATTCTTTCCTCCAAAACGATTGTTATATTCCCTTAATACCCACGGTTTAAAGAGATAAAAGGACCCATTTTCAATATATTGTTTAAATATATCTTGACGGCGTTTGCGGTTTTTATAATCGTAATTTATGCTTTTCAACGTTCCATCTAGTGTTCTTTCCCAAAAAAATAAGCCCTTCACTACACTGCAAGAAAACATTGAGTCACATTTCTGTTCCTGAAAATCGCGGAGACCACGTTCTATATCAGCCGGTTCTCGTAAGGGTGAAGTAACTTGAGGCGCAACAACAAGATCAACGCAGCCAACTTTCTTTTCAATATAATCCAGGGCATGAATCCACCCTGACTCGGATGTGGCCGCATCACTGGAAATTTCAGCGGGTCTATGGATAATTTCAGCGCCGCAAGTTTCACTTACAGAAAGAATTTTTTCACTATCAGAACTAACCCATATAGAATTAATACCTCTTGACTGTTTTAGTTGTTCAATTGTCCAGACAATTAAAGGCTTGCCACAAAAGTCAATGATGTTTTTCCTTGGAATCCCTTTGGATCCTCCTCTTGCCAGAATAATTGCAATAATATTTGCCATAATTAAGCTTTCCTTTATTGATGGGATTCAAACGGGATATGCGCCCTGAGTTTCTTTGCAATAGAAATTTCTTTAGGATTCATAGTCATATTACCATCTCCCATAGCCTTCTCGATTTTTCGCACAGCACCTATCAATTGACGGAACCCCGCGGGTTCAACCGAAGCAGCTTGATCAGAACCATACATGGCGCGATCAAGAGTAATATGCCGCTCTAATGATGTAATCCCAAGAGCCGCCGCACCATAGGATACCGCCAAGCCAACCTCATGCCCGCTGTATCCCACATTACATTTATAATGGTCACGGAGCGTCTTAATACGATTTAAATTCGCATCTACATCATCCATGGGATAGGTCGAAACACAATGCATAAGTTCAAATGGGCAACCTGCGTTCTTGAATATCTCCACAGCACGATCAATTTGTTTAACTTCTGTCATCCCTGTAGAGATAAATGTGTGCTTCTTTTCTGAAGCTACTTCTTTAAGTAAGTCTTCATAAACTATCATTGCAGAGGCAATTTTATTATATTTACAATCATACTGCCGAAGAAATTTTTTACTTTCGAGATCCCAAGCAGAAGCAAACCATTCAATACCCTTTTCTTTGCAATGGGCATCGATCTCATTATATTCCTTTATACCGAATTCAAGACCCTCTTTCTGTGCCCGCTGTGTGGTACCCCAGGGGCTCTGGCGCGGTGAGTCCAGCATTTCCTTTGTATATACCAGGTCAATAGTCCTCTTCTGGAACTTGACAGCATCAGCTCCCGTATCCTTTGCTACATCAATCAACCGTTTTGCAATCTCCACGTCTCCATTGTGATTAATCCCAATTTCCGCAATTATAAATATTGACATAATATCCTCCTTTTACTTTATGTTACATAATTGATCTTCTACTATCTCACATATAATATGCCCAATTGTAATATGTGTCTCTTGTATCCTAGCAGTTGTATTCGATGGAACTTCTAAACACTTGCATATTTTTGAAACAGCACCACCTTTTTCTCCTGTTAAACAATATACTGTAATACCTTTGGCTTGGGCTTTTTGTATCACCTTAATTATATTTTTTGAATTCCCACTTGTAGAAATAGCAATAAGAAGGTCTCCTTCGCGGGCAAGGGCGTCCAACTCTCGTGAAAATATATCTTCAAAACTATAATCATTCCCGATAGAAGTAATAATGGAATTATTCGCCCCTAAGGCAATCGCTGATAATGGTTTTCTATCAAAATTAAATTTGGAAACAAATTCTGCGGTGAGATGAATAGAATCTGCAAAACTTCCGCCATTACCTGCAAAAATTACCTTATTACCTTTTGAAAGAGCCTCTTTTATATTGTTAATTATCTCTTCGATTAAACAAAGAAGATGTTTATCTTTTAGAATTAATTTTTTTACATTTATGCTTTCTTCTAATCTTTCTTGGATAATTTTTTGCATAACGAGCTACCTCCTTTATACAATAAAATCTGCTATCTCTCTAATTATTCCATCTCCGCCCATTGTTTCTGTAATTATTTTAGCTATTTTTTGTTATCCCTATATTTATATGCACATCTGCAGGTACTATTGGATAATTTACATCTTTTATTGCTTCTAAATTATTTATATCATTATCTGTATATGCGACATTAGAAGCAATGTTATATTAATCTACTAGTCGTACAATCGACCGATTAATGTTCAAGATATGAACTTAGAAATATTATATTATATCCAAGTGAGAAAAGTCAAGCGAAATAAGTTTCCTAAGTTACAGATTACGGGTTTCGAGTTGCGAGCAAAGAAATAAAATACCAATAAAGAAACAGGCTTGGAAATGGTAAACTAAAATGCACCTAAGGTGGGAAGCGAAACTCTCCCAGTAGGAGCTGGGGCTTCTTAAACCTATGGTGGCAATGTTAATCGTTTTGGCAACTGTAACTCTTGGAGGCATCACGACTGCCATGTGAGCATGATCATCTTGTACATTAAGCTTTACTACATCACCAGACAGGAGTCTGGTGGTGTATGTATCTTAATAATAGTTCTGCAAATATAAAATCAATTTCATTATCAATATCCACAGATCTACTTTTGGCATTATATAGGCAAAAGTCTTTTCTCCCAAAAGACCTTTACATTGCTTTATATAGTTACAATAGGCTAAATATATTACACCATTTAATCTATAAAAAATGGGTAGCTCTTGTCTATTTTTATTCATAATATCTTGTCTAGTAAAATTTTTCATACATCCGTCTTCGGGCAAAGTATTTGCCCATAAGGGATGATGGTCTACTTCGCATACAGAAACAATTGCTTTTGCTTTTTTTAAAAATAAAAGTTCTATCGCTTTATCTATACCTTCTGTAATCTTAAGTGGAGATGTTGGCTGAAGCAAAATTATTAAATCGTATTGTTTTCGCTTATCATTTTCGCGTAACCAATTTATTACACGTACCACAAAACATCAATTCTCTTTGCGTTATCTTTTGCTAGTTTCTTAGGCCTTATAAATGGCACTCCTGCTCCATATTTTTTAAAACCTCAGTAATTTCTTTATCATCTACTCCTATAAACTCCACCCACCATCCACTACAATATTCTGTCCAGTTATATATTTTGAGCCATCACTTAATAAAAATAATAAAGCACCGGTTAAATCATCAACATTTGCCATTCTCTTTCTTAACAAAACTTTTTGAGAATATTTCTTTACAAAAGATTCGGGTTGATGGTCATAAACACCTCCCGGAGAAATACAATTTACTCTTATATTATATTTTCCAAGATATGATGCTAAATATTTTGTTAAATTAATAATTGCCCCTTTTATAGCAGCGTATTCAACAGCGTTAGTCATTTCCGTACCTTCATAAATCTCAAATCTTGGGGCAGCAAAGCCATAAATTGAACCCATATTAATAATATTTCCATAATTTTGTTTTATCATTATTTTAGAAACTTGTTGGGTTATTAAAAAATAACCACCTACATGTAGATTAATATTTTCACAAAAATCTTCATAGGTTACATCCTCATACTTTTTTCCATAATTTTTATTTCTGGGATAGGCATTATTAACCAGTATACTTATCTCTCCAAATTTATTTAATATCACATTAATTGCTTTTTTTATATCATTCAAATTTGTTATATCACATTTCAAATATATTACTTTATCGTTCCCTGTTTTTTCTTTTATTTGCTTTACTAAATTATCTGATTTTTTTTTATCAATATCTATAATTACAACATTCGCATCATATTTTGCACTTACAATAGAAAATGCACTTCCTATTAATCCCGAACCACCTGTAATTATAATTGTTTTATTTGTTAATTTACTATACATTTAAACCATCCTTTATTTTTAACTTTAACATTAGTGAAGCAATCTCAAAATCAAAATAGTCATCTATATCAATTCCTCTATCTCTTGGCATTACATATATTTTTGTATTTTCATTAAGATTAGATCTATCTTTAAGTAATATATCTTTCCACCAAACATTAATTGAATCATTCATATCATAAACAACTGGTGCATCTTGTCTCTTTGTTATTTTCTCATTAAGTTTTTTAACTTTTATAACTTTCCCATTAATATCTTCAACCATATTATAATAAGGATTTCTATATGCTGGGGAAACCGAAAATACATTATCAGCTTTTTCATTAACTAATAATTCAATAGCATTTTTTATATCCTTAACTATTCTAAGAGGAGAAGTAACGCTTAAATCTACAATAATATCATAATTTTTTTTCCAATTCTTTTCTACCCATTTAACTGCATGTGCTACCGCATCAATTCTTGAAATATTAGATTTACATAAATATTTAGGTCTTTTAAATGGAGCAGGAATATTGTAAATATTTGCTATTTTTATAATATCTTCATCATCAGTAGATATTATATAATTATCAATATAATTACATTCTTTTGCTACTTCAATAGTATATGCAATTAATGCTTTCCCTGAAATTATTTTTTTGTTTTTACCAGGTATCCCTTTAGAACCACCTCTAGCACAAATAGTACATAATATTTTATAATTTCTGAACATAATTTTATAACTCCAATATTTTCAATATATTAAGACCTTCATCGATAGAACAAAATATATTTTTATTTTTATCATTAATATCAAGCAAAGTTTTAAGCATTTCCTTATAGGATTGATTACTATCATCACTAATAACAATCTGTTTATCTCCAATTTTCAAAATATTTGTAACAAAATTATAATAGAGATTTTTGCTGCCTTCACACAATATTTTTATATATCTCTCCTTTGGCTTTCTAATATAGTCTAAGGTAACATCCACAATAAAAGTACTATAATCCAATATTAATTTAAAAATATCGGGTGAATCAATCTTTAATTTACTTATTCTGTTTTTAAATATAATTTTATTTTTAAAATTGTTCTCAAACATCCACAATATATAATCTATTTCATGTGAAAGATCTAAATCAACTCCACCCCCCTGATTCCTATGGGCACTATATGATTTTGTATAATCTTTATACGGTCTCCATTCCCTTAAATCCTGTCCAGCAACTATATCAACAATTCTTATTTTGCCTTTTTGTTCTTTTATAAATTTTTTAATTATATTAAATATTTTTAAAAATCTCATATTGTAAGCAATGAGTATATTTATTCCATATTTTTTGCTAATATCTTTTATTTCTTTCCCTCTTAAATAGGAACATTCTAAAGGTTTTTCTATAAGTATTTTTCTTGGAATACTTGATAATTTTAAACATTTTTTAAAATCATCTAAATGTCTTGCCGTTGGTGTAGCTATAATACAAAAATCTATATCTAGACCTTTGATTTCTTCAATACCTCTTAAAAATATTGTATCTAAATTATCAGGATATTTTGTTAATATATATGGTTTTATGCCAACATCTATCAAATTTTTTGCATGCCTTTTCCCTATTGAACCATACCCAATTAATAATATATTTTTATCCTTCATATTGTTAAATCTTTATCTCCATTTAAATTGATTTCATATTCTTATTTGTATTACTTTTAATTTTTAAATAACAAACAATAGAATAATATCATTCTCCATGCTTATCCATATACTCTATCGCTTTTTTGTATTCTCCCCATTCTCCTATATCAAACCAGGAACAATTCACGGGATAAACTTGTATTTTAAATCCCTTTTTCTTAGCCAACATTAATAAATCAGGCATATCTGTGAGCTGATTTTTCGGAATCAAATCAATTATCTCTTGCTCTAAAACATAGACCCCAGAATTGACAATAAAATGATAATCTGGTTTCTCGATAATTTCTTCAAAATCCGCACATGCATTCTTCATATTTAAAATACCATAGGGTATATTTATATTACGGCTTACTCCCAATACGGTTATCTGATTATTATTTTGTTTATGATATTTTAACAGGTCATCATAATTTGCATCAATCACCACATCACAATTTGAAACAATAAATGTATCGTCTACCTTTTCTTCAATTAAAGATAATGCCCCTATCGTTCCCAAAAAATCTTTTTCTTGAATATATTCGATTTGATAATTATTAGGATTTTCTGCAAAATACATTTTAATCATCTCTGCTTTATAATTTAAAGCAATTATAAATTTGTTAAATCCATATTTTTTGAAATTATCCATGATTACTTCTATAACCGGTTTCTCATCTATAGAAATTAAAGGTTTGGGTAATATTTTAGTAAAAGGGTCAAGTCTTTTACCTTTACCGCCAGCCATAATTATTACCGGAACACTCTTTATAGCACACACCACCTCCCCATTTTTTAAAAAATCTTTCCACAAAAAAATATCAATTATTTTATTTTTTTCGTCAACTACTGGAATATGCCTTATTTCATATTTTCTCATCAACTGTAAGGCTTCTTCTTTATTGCTTTTGTAGGATATTGCAATAGGATTCTTAGTCATTATATCTCGTATAGGAATTTTAAAATCAAGACCTTTTATAATTGCTCTTCTTATATCTCCATCAGTTACAATCCCTAAAATCCTATCTTCTTCATCTACTACAATCAATACCTGTAAACCACTTTGGTCTATTTGTTTCAATGCTACTTTTAAAGAAAGGGTGGGCTTTATTAACAATTTTTTGCATTTTTCGGAATTCATTTAAAATTCTCCCATCTAAAAGGTTCGTCTTGTCTAATATTATTTATAAGCTTCATTCCAATAATTATCTCTTCATATTTTGGTAGCATCCCTTTTCCTGCTCTTTTTATTGCTATATCTGATTCTTTTATTATTTCTCCTGCTCTAATATTCCTGCTGGCAATAAGACTTCTCCTGGCTACTTTCATTATTTCAATTTCACTTTTATTAGGCTTCTTTATCCCATCACCAAATACTATTTAAATATTTCTTATTCCTCAGCTGATTCAATCAATAACTATATATGATTGGACTGAACTATATGGACTACGTATTATCCTATATCTATCTAACCCAAATACTTCTTTCAACGCTAATGTTTCTCCAGGAAAATCATGTAAATTTAAATCATCAAATCCAATTATACTTCCTTTTGTAAGATGTCCTTTGATTGCTTCAAGACATTTCTTCGTCGGTTCGTAAATATCAAAATCAAAATAAGCAAGGGCGATAATTGTTTCTGGATTGCCCTTAAGAAACTTATCTATTTCTATCGTGGCATCTCCTTTTATTATTTGATACTTTTTTATATGAGATATGGGGCTTTCTTGTTCATGATAATCAAGAATTTGTTTTAGGTAATCTTCATATCCTTTAGTTGTTGAGTATGCATTGACTGTGACAATCTCTGATTTGCCGTCCTTTTCATGCACTGAAGGAAATCCTTCAAAAGTATCAAATCCAACAATCTTGCGATTGTTAAAAGGTTCATATATCCCTCTAAAAGATTCAAATAATGTTAAGTTTTGCCCCCATCTTACGCCAAATTCTATAGCAACACCAGGAACATTTAGAATTTTTTTGTATATTTCATTCATAAATAGCATTTTTGTCAAATCTTGCCTTTTAATAAATAGTCCTAAATTAAGTAATAATTCATTTTCTGGAATAGGGCACTCCCTAAATAGTTTGAAAAATCTTTCTCTAAGAGATTTTTCATTTATTGAAGGATATCCTTTTATTTTAATATCTTGCTTTTTCATACTTTATACCCGCCTTATAATTAATTTTATTTAAACCTTCTACCAGTCTTATCCAATGCAAGATGAGCCTGAAAAAAAGAGTATCTTTGTAGTAAAATGATTGATAAGCCATTTTCGTTTTTCTGAATATGCTTCTTGTAAACTTTAATAATCTCGTTTCGAAATTAATTTCTTTCATAATATTAATTACTTTGTTCTATTGCTTCATTTCTTATAAAACAATCTTATTAAATTTTTACTTCTCTTAAGAATAATTAATAATTAACAGATGTACTTTTATAGTTTGAATAAATCATTTAAAATTCTCCCATCTAAAAGGTTCGTCTTGTCTAATATTATTTATAAGATTCATTCCTATAACTATCTCTTTAAATTTTGGCAGTATCCCTGTTCCCGGTCTTTTTATTGTTATATCTGATTCTTTTATTATTTCTCCTGCTTTAATATCCCTGGTGGCAATAAGACTTCTCCTGACCACTTTCATTATTTCAATTTCGCTTTTATTCGGTTTCTTTATTCCGTCACCTAAAGCTTTTTCGATATTTCTTATAGCCTTTACCATTTCCTTTAACTCATCCGGTTCTAATGATGCCTTATGATCAGGACCGGGTAATTTTTTATCTAAAGTAAAATGCTTTTCAATTATTTTTGCCCCCATAGCCACCGCAGCAACAGGTACTTCTATTCCCAAAGTGTGATCGGAATAACCTACCGGTAATTTAAAAGCATTTGCTAAAGTTTGCATTGCTTTTAAATTAGCTTTCTCGTAAGGAGTGGGATAATTAGTAGTGCAGTGCAATAATGATATCTTTGCTTCCGAATTAACCGACCTAATAGTATTTATCGCTTCTTCTACTTCTCCTAAATTTGCCATCCCGGTGGACATTATTAGGGGTTTATTTTTTGCTGCAATTTTTCTCAAATAAGGCAAATTAGTCACTTCTCCAGAACCAATTTTTACAAAACTAATATTTAATTCATCCACTAAAAAATTTAAACTATACTCTTCGTCAGGCGTAGATAAAAACATTATTTCTATTTCATCACAATAGTCCTTTAATTTTTTAAATTCTTTATAAGAAAGCTCTAATTTTTTAGCCATTTCATATTGAGATTCGGTAGTACTTAAATTCTTTTTTTGATAACTTGCCATGGCTGCATATTTAGATATTACTTTTTCAGTTTTAAAAGTTTGAAATTTTATAGCATCTACTTCTGCTTCCTTTGCAATATCAACTAACTTGCAAGCAAGGTTTATATCTCCATTGTGATTTACTCCCGCTTCTGCAATTATAAAAACTTTTTTAGAAATATCTACGCCATTCATTTTTTTTCACCTCAAAATCTAATCTCTTTTTTAAGAGTTTTTCTTTAGGGATTTTAATTATTTCATTCATTGCTTCAATTATATATTTACTTATTTTGCCATTTCCATAAGGATTTTTTAAATTTTTTATGCTTTCTAAAAAATCATTATCGTATAAAGCTTTATTAATGCCTTCAAAAATATTTTCAACTGTATACCCTGTTTGTATAACACTCTTGGGTTTGATTCTCCCTTTCTGCCTATTCCCAATATTAACTGTTGGGATGCAAAAAGAAGGTACTTCTACAATTCCGCTCGAAGAATTTCCCACTACAACCTTTGCATATTTTAAAATACTCAAATATAATCTTGACCCCAAACTATTAAAGAAATAGGCTTTTGAACTTTTTTCTACAAATATTTTTATTAATTTTACTATATCATCAGAACCCACTTCAGCATTAGGTCTGGTAAAAATTAATTGCAAATTACTCTTTGAAAGTGCATCTAAAAGGTTATTTGTCTGCCAAATTACACTTTTCGCTCCTTCAAGTGTAACTGGATGATAAGTGCAAAGAATTGTTGGATTATCCAAATTTACTTTTGTTAATTTATATATTTCATTTTTGGAATATAAATCTAATTTTCTTATATTTTCTAAACCAGCTGCTCCAACTATATGAATTCGCCAATCCTCTTCCCCCATTTTGCTTATATTCTCCGCGTATAATTCTGTTGAAGGCATGTGAATATGAGCCATCTTAGTAATTGCATGGCGAACCTGTTCATCTATTACTCCTTCCGTAATACCACCTCCTGCAATATGTATTATAATACTTCTATATAACAACGCGGCAATGGCACCTATATAAAGTTCATATCTATCTCCAAATAAAATGACTATATTAGGCTTGTGTTTTTTAAAAATATTAGAAACTTGAGTTAGACCATTCCCAACAGAATAAACTAGAGAAAAAGCATCTAATGAACTACTTAAAAATGGCAGTTTTATAATATTTTTTATATCATCTTTTAAAATCTCTTCAATTGTATATCCGTATTGTTCTAATAAATGCGTTCCTCCTATAAGTACATGAGTATCAAATTTGGAATAATTCTGTAACTTTTTTATTATCCATCTTTGTACTCCATAATCTGCACGATTATTTGTAAACAAAAATATTTTTCCTTTATTAACCACTTTAAATTATCCTTCCTTGCTATAACATTTTATTAAAACTTAAATTTTTAGGGTATACCTATATTGCCTTTATTGTTAATGAATTTTAATATATCTCAATATTTTAAAATAATTCTTCCATATCCTAATGTCTCATCATCTAAATGAACAGAAACAAAAAGCATTTTTTCATTTTTTTACTTTCTTACAGGAATTCTTATATAAGTTTCGGGCTTTGTTAGATTCTTAGCAATAACAGAACCAACACCTATGATAACATTTCTCCTATTTATTTGTATTGAATAATAGTTGCATATGCTTCAATTGTTGTATTCCTACATCAACTGTATGGCATTTATTTTCTATATTTTAATAAATAATTCTTATATTTTTCTTTCTTTTCAGGATTTTTCTCTTCCCACTGCTTTACAACTTTATCATATGTTTGTTGGTTATGGATTTTCTTACCGACGTAAAAATCAAAAATTCCATTTTTTGCAAACTTCTTCTTGTAATTAAAAATCCCATCATCAACAGAAGAACCCCCACCCAAACAAAAGTAATTATATTGTCTTTGTTTTAAAACGTTTATAATTTCATGTTTTAATATATCATTTGGTCTAAATTCAAAATATTTTGAAAGTGTTCCACCCAAAAATGAGTATCCTATTTTCTTACTTAATAGTACTAACTCACATGATATTGCTATTTCATCTTTAAATGTAAAAAAATATAACGCATTTTTCAATAACTTTCTTGCAATTTCCTGAAAATATTCTTTATTAAAATAATAGAAATCATCTGCTGAATTGCGAGTCATTGTATCCATATAAATATCAAAAAATTTTCGAATATAATAGTTGGTAATTTCAAAACCTGAAAAATATTTTACTTTTAATTCATTCCTTATCGCTTTGTTTATATTTTTACGAGCTGCTCGCTCATAGCAATTCATCCAAATGTCTTTAATAGAAAGATCTAATATTATGTTTTGATTGTTTTTTATTACATTTAAATAATTTGAAAATTTATGATTTTCTAATATTGGATTAAATCTTGTAAATTCAGCTATAATATTGTTTTCTTTACAGTATTCAGTAAATAAATTGAAAAATTTTCTTTGAAACTCCATATTATAAGAAGAAGATGCAACTCCGTTGTAGCCATAGGTGCCTTGTATGTCACAATATTTATCATTAAGTTTATACCCTAATTCGTTTATTGAATTTTCTAGAAATGGATACAAAGCAATATCACCATTGTCTTTAAAAACGAAACATTGTGCTTTTCCATCACCCTTTGTTTCATATAATTCATAATACTCGGGAGTAAAGTAAATATCTTGCTGACTTATAGGTAATAATTCTAAATATTTCTTCCATTCTTTTTTTTGTGATAAATCACAAATTTTGTAATTCATATTTTTCGCTTATTTTTTTAAAATTGACTTTATTTCACATATTAATTTTTTTAAATCTTTTAATTTAACATCTTGGTGAATTGGTAAATTCAAGATGTGTTTAGAAATATACCGCTCTATAATATAGTTTTTGGGGATTTGTTTTATCAATTCATGATATAGACTTACAACACCAAAACCACATTTATTTAAATGAAAATATAAGTAATCTCGAATATTTTCAGAAGGTAACAAAATAGGAAATGTTTGTGGAACTTGATCAACTATATTTGGTATCAGTATTGTAATTTTGTTAATATCTTTAATTTGTTCATAAAGAAAATTATAATTATTAATTCTTCTTTGTATTATTTCATGAATGTTGTATTCAAATGGATTATAATTAAAATATTTTTTGCAATTTAACATATTTTTTGATATTAATAATCCTCCATTATTGAATGGAAACATTTTGTGTAATGAAAAAAATGCATAATCAAAATCTACTTTAGGATTTAAATAAAAAGTAAAAAATGCGTGAGCAAAATCTTCAATAATTATTATCTTATTTTTTATAGCATATTTCTTTATTTCACTAATATTTTTATCTTTAAAACCAAAGTAGTGAATCAATAATAATATAGATTTGGGATTTTTATCTATTAATTCAATTAAATATTCTTTATTAATTTCTAAATTCTTTTTAAATCTATAAAACTTATAATTTATTCCTATATATTTAATTGGATCAAATACACCTGAACCTTCTTTTCTGCTGTATCCTATATATGCAGGTATCAAAATTATTCTATTCTTAAAATTTTGATTTAAGATAAAAGCGAAAGCATTCCTACCACTTTCAAAATAATAAGAATTAAATTTAAAATTATTAATATATTTTGGTTTTTTATTTATTGTATACATTTATCCAATTTAATAAATTTTATTAGGTTAATAACCTTAATAATATTTTGTTCTTAAACTCCCTCACCTTTACAGGCGCGGGGGCTACTTTAACAGACTATTGTCTGCCCCGACTTGCCGAGAACTTTCTCTCATCACCATCTTAACAGATGGGGATTTCCTGTTAAATTAAATTATTCAATATTAATTTCCATAAAATATAGTGTCCCATGCAAATTAAAATAAATTCCTCCAATTATTTTTTTTGGCATTCGATAACCCATTCTTTCATTTTTTTGTCAATATCTGAAAAGTATTTAATAGTTTGATAAAGAGAAACAATCTCAAAATTCTTTCCATAAAATTCCTTTATATCTTTTCTACTTGTAAAACGGGCAAAACCCTTTTCTTTCATAGGACCTTCAGTTGTATAATAAGCATTATAACCTACTTTTTCTCCGGTTTCATCTCCCCAACAGCCTGTTGCCAAAGTTAAACTAAAAAACATTCCTTTTGGTTTTAAAACCCTTTTAATTTCGTCTAATATTCTATCTAAATCTTTAATACTATTACAATAGAGACATTCTACATCTATTACTGCATCAAAGAATTGCTCATCGAAGGGAAGAGTTACAATATCCCCAACTCTGAAATCACCAAACCAATCTTTAACCTCTCTATTTAGTCGATTCTTTGCTTTTTTAATAGCCGTTATCGATCCATCAATCCCGTAAACACAAAACCCCTCTCTTGCTAGATACCAAATATTAGCTCCAGGCCCACAACCCACTTCTAATATTTTGATTATTTTTCTATCTTTCACCTTATAAAAATTCCTTGCGATAAATCTAATTAATTCCTCATTAGGATACTTACCCCATTCTTGACTATTGAAAGTCTTTTCCCATACTTCATCCCATACCATTTCATCCTTCCCCTTTCTCTATTCTCCCAAAATCTTTCTTAAAATCATCGCTGTTTTCTCAATAATTTCTTCCTCATTCAAAGTCGAACTGGGTAGACATATCCCTTGATTATAAATCTCATAAGCATTCGGGCAGGGTTTTGAATATTTTTTTAAATAGGGCATTTCACTTGCCGGTACAAAAATCCTTCTGGTGGGAATTCCTTTTTCGCCTAATTTTAACTTCAAATTATCTATATCTATTTTATTTTTATCAATCTTGATGCAGGTAAGCCACCAACTGCCAGAGGCATTATCAGATTCCTCTTGAAATTTAATATAAGGTAAATCATTAAATGCTTCTTGATATATTCTTCTAAATTTTCTTTTCTTCTCTAAAAATTTATCAATCCTTTCTAATTGTGCCAAACCTAACGATGCTTCAATATTAGTCATCCTATAATTAAATCCTACCTCAGGATGATAATAACCTTTAGAAGCATCTCGTGCTTGGTTTACTAAAAATTTAATATGTTCAGCTTGTTTTTGATTATTGCTTACTATCATACCACCGCCACCGGTGGTAATTAATTTATTACCATTGAAACTAAAACAACCAAAATCTCCAAAGGTACCGGTTTGTCTTCCTTTATAACTTGCCCCTAAACTTTCAGTGGCATCTTCGATTACCAATAATTTGTTTTCTCGAGCAATTTCTATTATCTCCTCGATATTGCAGACACTTCCATATAAATGTACCGGAATTATTGCTTTGGTCTTTTTAGTAATAGCTTTTCTAATTTCCTGGGGGTCAATATTCCAGGTAACGGGATCAACATCTACAATTACCGGTTTAGATCCAACGAATAAAACTGGATTTATAGTAGCAATAAAAGTAAGAGAAGGTACAATTACCTCATCCCCTTCTCCGATTCCTAATTGGTAAAGTGCCATATGAAGAGCAGCGGTTCCACTTTGGGTCGATACAGCTCTTTCTGCCCCTATGTAGTGAGCAAACTTTTCTTCAAATTCAGGGACAAATGGACCTACAACAGAAACAAAATTAGAATCAATAGCTTTGGTAAGATATTTTTTTTCTAAATCACCTAAATTAGGATCATCGAGAAAAGTGTTAGACATTATAAATTCCTTCTTTATATATTTCTAAATTTTCCTTAAACCAATTTATAGTTTCCTCTAAACCTTCCTCCAGTGTATAGCGTGGTTTCCATCCGGTAAGATTTTGTGCTTTAGAATAATCACATATTAATCTTTGAACTTCACTTTTTTCAGGTCTAATACGTTTACTATCTACTCTAACTTTTAAATCAACTTTAGTCAATTTGCTTATAAGGGCAACTAAATCACGTATAGAAATATCTTTAGCGGTGCCTATATTGATAACCTCACCTAAAGTATTTGGATGTAAGCCCAATTTATACATCCCCTCTACTGTATTTAAAACATAGTTAAAATCTCTGCTTGAATTTAAATTACCTAATTTTATATCTTTTTTACCATTCAATGCTTGAGAAATAATGGTGGGAATTACAGCACGAGCTGATTGCCTTGGACCAAAGGTATTAAAAGGTCGCACAATAGTAACAGGTAAATTAAAAGATAAATAAAAAGTTTTAGCTAAATAGTCAGCACTTGCTTTGGTAGCTGCATAAGGAGATTGGGGGTTAATGGGGTGATTTTCGTTTATAGGAATGTGCTGTGTAGTTCCGTATACTTCACTGGTTGATGTGTGAACTATTCTTTTTGTTTCAAGCTCACGGGCAGCTTGTAAAATATTGTAAGTTCCTTCAACATTTGTCTTTATATAGGCTAAAGGCGAATAATAAGAATAGGGGATACCGATAAGAGCAGCAAGATGAAATACATAATCTATACCTTTCATACTTTCGTAGACAGAATCATAATCCCGAATATCTCCAGAATAAATCTTAATATCATCAATATATTTTGACTTCTCCAGCCATCCCCAAAAATTCCGGGAATTATATCGGACGAATGCTTTTACTTTATGCCCTTGTTCTACTAAATATTCAGTGAGGTGAGAACCTATAAATCCCCCTGCACCGGTTACTAAGATTTTTGACATATTACACGCTCCTTTTCCAATCAGCCAATCATATTTAATTTACCAATTTACCTGTCTACCAATTAAAGACAAGATGAGATTGTCGCGTCGCTTTGCTCCTCCATTTTTCACCCTCACTCTCCCCTCAAGGGTGAGGAGGTTGTATGTTCAGAATATGAACTTTTCTAAACTATATCACATAAGTAATAATCCGTCAATTGAAACTATAACATGCGTATTTATTTCAATCTCAATCAACAATAGTTAATTTGGTTAAACAATTAAGATAATTTGGAGAAACTTTTCCAAATGTTACTATAGCTTGTATAATATTTTTCTAAATATTTGTCAATTAGATACAGCTTTTGTCAGATTTAATTCTTTAGTAAATATTCGAAAAACTATTTCTTCTTTTGGATGCATTCCGTCAAAAAAATCTCCATTTTTAAGTTGATATTTATCTGGATTAAAACTACCTACTAATTTAATATTATATTTTTCCGCTAAACTAATAAAATAGTTTTCAGATTCTGAAACCATTTTATATCTTTCGTTGTTATCAATAAAAGAATAAACAATAGGATGGTAAGGAGGTAAGAAAAACACAATATCAATGTTTCTATTTTTTAAATATTCAATTAACTTCTCCAATGCATGTTTTTCATTTTTTCCTAAGCATTGATAGTTTGAAATATGATACAAATTATTTGCTGATATATATGATTTTGCATTTGCTTCTATTTCTTTGTTTGATGCCTCTCTATATTTTTTATCATAGACGAATGAACCATCACTTAATTTTACATTTGTATCAAGATATTTTTCTGTGGTAGATGAAAGTGTCATTTTTTTTAAAAAGATATATTTTATATTATTATAAAAATATTTGGGCTTAAATATTTCTTTTATTTTTTCATTATTTAGATTTACATTTGATAAATTTCCAAAATAATCAATCTGTAGCTTATTTAACATTTGTTGATATGAATCAGCTATAGATAACCATCTATTTTCACCAACATTACTATTTAGCACCCAGGGATCCAATCCTATAATAATTGTTTTCGGAAGAGATTGATTGTTTTCTAATAAATTAAAAAGTGCAAAGTAATCTTGAATAACAGCACCCGAAACAAATAAATTCATTAATTTTTTTTTCGGGAAAAAATATTCTCTAATCTGATCTGATCTGCTCGAACCCATTACAACGATATCTACTTTTATACCAGAATCAATAATTCCCTTTTGTAAAAGTCTTTCATCGCAATTATATGCATTTATTACATTTTTGTTTTCCTTTAAAATATTTACAATTTTATTTATATAGCCTTTTGAATTAAATAAATGTGCACTATCAACAAGAAAATTAAAAGTAGCTATAATAAATATTGGTATTATAAATAATAATAGTTTGTGTGTAAATTTTCTCATCTAAATATTCCTTAAAACTGAAAATAAATAAATTCTTGCTGAGTTCCGCCAAAAGTAAATATTATAATAATTAAAGCATAATATAAACCCCACTTAATCGCTTCCGGAAGTTTAAAACTCTCTATCTGTAGAGCATGCTGTTTGTCTCTCTGTATCCATTCAGTTATCACAAAAAGCATAATAGACAGAATTAATTTTTTTGGAAGTATTGAAGGTACAGTTAGGAGAGATGTAGAAAACATTATTTTAAGATAATGAAATGCGTTGCCTATGCTTTCTGACCTAAAAAATACCCAGGCAATACAAGTAATAAAAAAGGTTAAACCCATTTGAAAAAATTCTTTAAAACTTGGTAATATTTTGTCTTCTGCTACATTATCCAAATACTTTCTATTCTGTTTTATTAACATTAGGGGTAGAAAATAGCAGGCATTTATAAATCCCCAGGCAATAAAAGTCCAATTAGCACCATGCCAAAATCCACTAACTAAAAAGATAATAAATGTATTTCTGATTTTCGACCATGTTCCACCGCGACTACCACCAAGCGGGACATAAACATAATCTCTAAACCAGCTGGATAGCGAGATATGCCATCTTCTCCAAAACTCAGCAATATCTCTTGAAAAATAAGGATAGGCAAAATTTCTCATTAGTTTAAAACCAAATAAACGGGCTGTCCCAATGGCAATATCAGAATATCCGGAGAAATCACCATATATTTGAAAGGCAAATAATATCACGCCTATTAATAGTGTGCTACCGGAATAATCAGAATAGTTAGAAAAGATATCATTTACATAACGGGCACAGTTATCAGCAATTACTATTTTTTTAAACAGACCCCATAAAATTTGGCGTATTCCATCAACCGCTTTGTCGTATTCGAAATTTCTTTTTTTATAAAATTGAGGTAATAAATTTGTAGCTCTTTCAATAGGACCGGCAACTAATTGGGGAAAGAAACTTACAAAAGCGAAAAAAGCAATAATATCTTTTGTAGGTGTAAATTTACGCCTATAGACATCTATTGAATAACTTAATGTTTGGAAGGTATAGAAACTAATTCCGACCGGAAGGATAATTTTAAGTGAAATTACATTAGGATGTTTACCAAATAGTGTAAATGCTTCTACAAAATTTTCTGTAAAAAAATTAAAATATTTAAAAAATCCTAAAAAGCTTATATTAACAAAAATGCTGGTTAGTAATAACCATTTTCTTTTTGTTTTATCTTGTTGATTTTCTAAGCTTACTCCTACCCAATAATCAATTGCAGAGCTAAATATAATAAGAGATAAAAATCTCCAATCCCACCAGCCATAAAAAATATAACTCGTTATAAGTAGGAAGATATTTTGGTGTTTTAGATTTTTGTTTACAATAAACCAATAAAAGAGAAAGACTATTGGTAAAAATATGGCAAATTCAATTGAGTTAAATAGCATATTGTGTCCTTAATTTAAATTAAACTATAACTGTATGTAAAATTATTATATTGCTGTTCTGGTAAAATTTAAACATTCTTTAAGATGTGAATTGAGATTACTTCGAACTTTTAGTTACAAGATAAAAAGACAAGTTACGAGTTGCATTTAGTATTTAGTCGTTAGTATTTAGTTAAGAAAATATAAATAATAAGTTTAAAATATAAAAGCTTCACTCATAACAGAGCAACCTTTTTGGTGGTATTCTTAAGCCAACACATTATCCTCTTGATTCTTAAGGTAATTTTTGAGAATGATAAGTATCCTATTATTTTACTGATATACAAAAACAGCAAACCACTATTTATATTCTCTACTGTTACCGTTCTTTCATTTCAAACCTGCTCAGATCAGAGGTATGATTTTTTTTCTTTTTGAAGAAAAAAACTCTGCCCTTGTATCAGGATTGCGCAGTCTATATTTTACAGCATAATTATCCAACAGATTAAGCTTATAACCCATGGAAGTAGTTTTGATTAAAAATGGATAATCTTCCATCATTTTATACTTTTCATCGAATCCCCCAATACCAAGAATGAATTGTCTTTTTAGAAACAATCCGGAAGCATATATATTTAATCCGGTTAATAATTTCCGGTATTGCTGTTTTACATCCAAATCAAAAAGTTCATATTTTAGTTTTTCATATAGAATCAATTTTTTTGCTACATGCTCTTGATTGCTTGAATCTGCAAAAGGAATTACTTTTGCATAGGCAAGACTTAGATTGTTTTTTAAAGAATAATCTAATAAATCCTTTATACAATTATCAAGCAACAAATCATCTCCGGCAATAGGCTTAACATAATCCCCAGTGGCTGCCATTATACCTCGGTTAAGATTTGGGACAATTCCTGTATTTATTTCACTCTCGAGGACTTTATATCCGGAAAACCTTCCTTTATTAGCCTCTAACCATTGTTTGACTAAGGTAAGCGTGTCATCGGTAGAGGCATCATCAGCCACCACAAGTTCAACAAAACAATCTGCCAATCTGCCAATCAAAGAACAATCGACCGATCAACCGATCTGCCAATCACCCAATCAAGATCAAAAACAAAATCAAAAAACAATCAAAGATCAATCGATCAATCGATCAATCGATCAATCGGTTGTTCTTCCAGCAACCATTTCCATATAGGTATATATTTTATTTTTTTATCTTTAATTTTTTCTTCACCTTCCTCGTTAGAAGTAATAATTAATAAATGAGAGCAATTTAGTTCTTTGCTGGCTCTAATTAGGGATTTAGTTTCTCTTTCCTTGGTCTGGTAATCAGATAGATCAAAAGAAGACTGAATTAGAGTAGTAATTTTTCTTCCTTTTTTAATTAAAAAATCTACTTCTTCATTATTAGAAAGATAATAAAAGATTTCTTCGTTTGGTTTTAAGTCTTTTCTTAAAAGAGAAAGAAAGACTAAGTTTTCTAATTTAATGGCTTTATTTTCGCCTACTATAGCTTCAATTAAGCCATTATCGACTGAATAAATCTTGGGAATGCTCTGTTCAATATTTTTTAAAGACCAGGAAAATCTTCTTAAGGGGAAGAAGATAAAAGCATCGTTAAAATATTCTAAGTAATTATATAAACTATTTTTACTTACTTTAATGTTTAAGGATTTTAAAAAATTATAGAATTTGTGAATAGAAAAGGCTCTTCCTTTAACCAAGTAATTAAACATTAATTTAATTACTTTTAGGTTTCTTATTTTATGCCTTTCCATAAGATCACGGAAGATAGTAACTTCTATAATTTCATTGATCAATCTTTTACTTTCTTGGGGATACAAAAGTATTTCCGGATAACCTCCCCAAGAAAAATATTTCCCAAAGGCATTTAATAAATTTGCCTTTTCTTCGGAAGATAAATACTTTTGGTAATTGATATTTTTTAATCTTAAATATTCTTTAAAAGAAAAAGGTAACATCAAATAATCTAAGGTTCTACCCCGGAGTGAAGTGGCAATTTCCCGGGATAAAAGTTTGGAGGAGGAACCAGAAATAAATACAAAGGTATTTCTTTTATCTAAGATATCTCTTATAAAAATCTCCCAATTTTCAATAACTTGTATTTCATCTAAGAAAAGCCATATTTTTTGTTTCTTATTTTCTGGATAAATCTCATAAAAAGTATTTGATAAAGAGATTAAATCTTTCAAGTCCATGGTGACTAATCTTGGATTCTCAAAATTTATGTATAAGGTCCTCTCTTTTTTAATTCCCTTTTGAATGAGCTTTTTTATTAAAGAGTAAAGAAAATAAGTTTTACCGCTTCTTCGAGGACCTAAAATAGCAATGGCTCGATTGAGGGGAATTTCCAGGTCAATGTGATTCTGCAATTCTCTTTCCACTAAGGAGGGTAATGTATTTTTTTGATAATCTAAAATTATTTCTGATAATATCTCTTTTTCTATCATAATAACCTTTCTGCCCTGCATAATTCGCAAAAATATTAAGTTTTTACTTAATTTAGGATAAACATATCTTATCTTAACTTATCTTATAGAGGGAAATTATTACTATTTATTTCCCTCTTTATATTAAGGTAATATTACTATAAAATAAAGGTAAAAGCAAGAATAAGTAAAGAATCTACCAATCGGCCAATAAATTAATTTACCAATTGCCCGATTCACCAATTCTCCAATTAAAATTAAAAACAAAATCAAAAAATAATCGGCCAATCGGCCTATCTACCGATTAAGAAATCTAACAAACAAAAGTAATACGTAATAGTGGACGATTTTCTATTCTGCTAACTTAATATTCAGTTAATTTTTTTATTATTGAGCTCTCGGAAACCCTTATAATATAAGCCTTTTGAGCTTTCTTTAATATAACGCTCCTCACGGCGTTTATTTGGGGAAAGATAGGGTTTTACCTTAGTGACCTCAAAAAAACGCGTTATACGCAATATACGGAGGTTTCTTCTAAAAGCCTTATATACCAACCCATTCAAGAGCTAAAAATGCTATATTTTGCACTTTTTTACTTATTTTTATGCTAATTTGCGTGATGAATATTTATTAAATTTTCAAGAGGGTGCTGAAATCCTTGTATTATCTGCGTTTTAGAACATGCGAATTTTATACAATAAAGACAAAAAAGGTGTAAATTACAAGATGTAAGATGAGATTGCTTCGGGGAGCACTTGTGAACACAGGGGTTGGTTCTCTGTATCATTTATCATTTGATATTTTATGGAAATATTTTGTAAATCTCGCCTCTCTTTTTCACTCTATAAAAGATAATCCTCTTATCCACTCCTATCTTACATCCTACTCTATAATTACCTACTCTTATCCGATAATAATCCCTGTATCCGCGCATCTTTTTTATATCTAATGCATTAAAGATATTATCAAGATTAGGAACCTCTTCAAATACTAATCTCTCTATATTTTTCCTATAGTGTAAAGGTATTCTTGTTAAATCATTTAAGAATGTCTTTTTGTAAAAGCAGATTATCATATCAATATTTTTTTAGGGTACTATAATATTTCTTTGCATCGTGTACGGATAATATTTCTTCATCTTCAATTTCTTCCATATACTTACCAAGTCCAAAACTTTCCAGGATTTCCTCTATTTTTTCAAATGTCTTTATATCTAACAGAACTGCTTTTTTCTTATTATCATCTGTTACTATATATTCTTTTTTTATTTTTAGCATGTTTAGCATCCTCCTTCTATTCGCTATTTGACATTGTTTTTATGAATACAGGGGACGGTTCTTTGTATCATTTGAATACAGGGAACGGTTCTTTGTATCATTTATTATAGCATTATTTTTTATTATTTTATCAGTTTTTTAGTTAATTTGCCAATAAGTTAAAACAGTAGTATTGAGTGAAGAAAGGATAAAGAAAGTTGCAAGGTGTAAATACAGGGAATCTACCAGTTTGCCGGTCTACCGGTCGGCCAGTCTACCAGTCTACCGGCCAATTCAGTCGGGAAAATGCAAGGAAAATACAAAATACAAAGAAGGTACAAGATGGGTGGGGTTAAATTGTCAGTATATTTTTCCAGTTGTAGTTGTTGATTTTGTTCTTTATTATAAAGTTATCGTCAGAACAAGATATAACTGCAGCAGTTTTGACCTTTGAGCCTAAGTCGTTGGCTAATCTCTTTAAAGAAGTAATATGCTTAGAAGTAATGGTCATTGAACTTTTTATTTCAAATAAGTGCAGGAATCCTCCTATTTCAATAACTAAATCTACCTCAAGGCCATCTCTTGAACGCAAGTAGTACATAGAAGCTATATCACCAAAATGTAAATATTTTTTTAAAAAATCATTGATAATCATGGTTTCAAATAAATTTCTAAAATGTGGGCTCTTTTGTAAAGCATCAGCATTATGAAATCCTAATAAATAAGTACATAAGGCGGTATCGCCAAAATACATTTTAGGACTTTTTACTATGCGTTTACCAATATTCTGATAATAAGGATAAAGAAGATATAATTGATGTGCTGTTTGCAGGTGAGAAAGCCATCTTTTGGCGGTGGGCACACTGATGCCGATATCCCGTGCAATTTCAGAGATGTTGAGAATTTGCCCTGTTCTTACCGCACAGGATATTAAAAATCTTTCAAACTGACTAAGGTCTCCTATATTCGATAAATTTCTGATATCTCTTTCTAGATAAGTGGTAATATATGAACTGCACCAAAGTTTTCTATCCACTTTTTTGCGAGTGGCTATTTCGGGGAAAAATCCCCGCATCATGACTTCGTTAAGAGAAATTTTCCGGTCAAATTTATTGGTTAGATTTAGTCTTTTTATCCAGGTGGAAATATCCTGAGCATTGTGGGTGTTATCAACTCTTTCTGAAAGAGAAAAAGGCAAAAGGAATAGAATTGCTGCCCTACCGGCTAATGATTGGGTAATACTTTGCATAAGCGTAAAATTTTGGGAACCGGTAAATAACCATTGACCGGGCTTGCGATTTTCATCTATTTTGGTTTTTATATAAGATAATAATTCAGGAACATATTGAATTTCATCTATAATCAGGGGCGGGCGATATTGATTTAAAAAACCTATGGGGTCCTCTTTTGCCCGGATTCTTATATCAGGATCTTCCAAGCTTACCAAGGTGTGGGTTTTGGAAAAGAGCATTTTAAAAAGAGTGGTCTTCCCTGATTGTCTTGGACCGGTAACCACGATAGCCGGAAAAGTTTTAATTGCTTTAAGAATAGTTTTTTCTAATATTCGAGCTTTTAGTTTCATATTTTTTCGTGCCTTCTAAATAATAAGTTAATTCACCAATTTGCCGATTCACCAATTGACCCATTAAGATTAAGAATAAAGATTAGAAAATTAATTGAGTAATTATAATTAGTCGTTAGTATATAGTATTTAGTATTTAGTAAAGAAAATACAGAATAGGAAAAAGAAAAGATACAAGACAATACGATTGGCCGATTTGCTGATTTACCAATTAAGATATAGTATCGGGTATCGAGTATATAGTGAGGAAAAAAGAAATAAAGAGATGGATTCCCGCGTACGAGGCTGTGTTATAAATAACTATATTTAATTTAACTCAAAAGGAATGGCAAATGCGAAAGGATACTAAAAATTTTATAAAATCTGCAGAATATGATTCAAAAACAGCAGAATTCATGCTTAACTCGGAAAGATATATTTATATCATATTTATGTGCCATCTTTCTCTGGAGAAAATATTAAAGGCAATAGTTACCTAAACAACTCAAAAAATTCCACCCAAGAGTCATAATCTAATTTATCTTCTTAAATTAGGAAATATAAAATTACCTCCAGAATCATTTGATTTTATTGCCAAAATAAATAATGCCAGTATTGTTACCAGATACCCTGAAGACTTTTCAAAAATTTTGCAAGCTTACCCTAAAAATGTAACAGAAGAATATTTTTCTAAAACCAAGGAGATTCTTGAATATTTAAAAAAACACTAGATGTTAGAAGAATAATAAAAAGATACAGACAAGAACTGAAAAACTTTGATATCAATTCCCAAAAAATTATACTTTATGGTTCTTATGCTAAAGGAAATCCTCGGGAAGATAGTGATATCGATCTAATAGTTGTTTCTGATGATTTTAAAGATATGAATTTAAGAGAAAGATTGGAAATCTTGGGTATAGCTGCGGGAAGAGTTTTTGAACCGATAGAGGCTTTAGGATATACTTCGAAAGAAATTAAACAAAAAAAGGAGACTTTTTTAGAAGCAATTATTTAATCTAAAAACATACTTTTCGTTCTCATCATCCTTACCCTTTTAATCAAAATAAACAAATTAAAACTAAATCCGAACGACAAAAAATAAAAGTCGTTCGGATTTTTTTATTTTTCTTTCTTGCCTTTTCTTCCGCACAGAAAAAACTCATAGAAAACTCATCGAAAACTCGATACAGAAAATTTTTTTTATGATGTAATTAAACCAGTCGTTAGTGAATAGTCGTTAGTAGTACTGGCGTCTGCTTGTCTTTTGGGATGTGAGGGCGTATTGCAATACGCCCTCACTATAACGGAGAGCTTTGTAGAGACACGGCACGCAATGTTTATGTAACTTGTAGGGATTCAATTCATCTAGGGGTTCGATTCATCGAACCCTCTGAAAGGGGAAACGGGGCGGATGAATCCGCCCCCTACAAAGAACTGAAAACTATTTTCCACGAAGGAGAAAATCAAATGGATGTTAAAATGTTGTTAGATATCATCGCTAATCAGGGGTTCCCTATCGCCTTATCGATACTTCTAATCTTTCATATCGATAAGTTTATGCAGGAGATAGTAGTAGCTCAGAAAGAGGGATATCGGCAAGTCCTGGAGAACACCAAAGAGATACACAATACTATCACTAACTTGAATCAACAGAACCAGGAGTATTATTCTCTACGCTTTACGGAAGTGCAGAAAGAACTCTCGGGGATGAAGGTAGAACTGGGTTCACCCCAAGAAAAAGCAACCTCTCCCTTTTTTTCTTCTTAGTTTAAAACCTTGTCAAAGGACCGTCCACTGACACATTTTCGAGATTGATTATTGGGAGATTTTTGGGAATATTTTTATATTTTTTTATTTTGGTTTTTAAAGATTGTGTTTTTGTTTTATCTTTACCCTTTTCGTTTTTCTCCTGACTGACCGTTGAAAGTATGATTATGTTTTCAGGAGCAGGGGTTCGAGATATTTTTTGAACAAAGTCAGATAGAGTCAGCACTTCGTGCCCCAGAAATTTCTTTTTAGAGAGCGCGGATGTAGATGATGATGCAGCGGGGGCAGATGCGGGGGCGGGCTCATCAGTTATAATTGAGTGAAGTTTTAAGGGACTATCCAGGAGAGAGAGGTAGGTTATCTCAGCCAGCTGGCCGGTGCCGTAGATGGCTGCTTTTCTTGCCCCTTTATCGTAGAGATTGGCAAAACGGGTAGTAAGCAGGTCTTTAGCATATTGATAGTAGTGCTGAGTTTCCCGAACCCGGTCATAGATAAAGTTGGTTGCCTGGACCATCCCTTTAGGGGTGATAAGATAGAGAATTTTACGCCCGGTCATCTTTTGGACCTTGATTAGTCCTCGATGAATCAAGTTTTGCAGAATAGAGTTAGTCAGACCCAGGGAGATGTTTAGCTTGTGGGCTAAAGAGCGCTGGGACAAGGAAGGGTCGTCTTTTAGTTCTAAGAGAGTATCGAGATGTTTAGATTTGGGCATTAGGACTCCTTTCAGTCGTCCAGTTGCAAGGTGCAAGGTGCAAGTAGAGATTGCTTCGTCGCTTCACTCCTCGCAATGACAGAAAACAATGTTCAGGATGTGAACTTTAGAAAATTATACTGTAAAAGAATTGGGATGTCAAATAAAACAAGTTGCAAGATGCATTTAGTATTTAGTAAAGAAAATACAAAAGGAAAGATGAGATTGCTTCAGTTGATTTACTCCTGGGCAGTGACATATAAAACAGACGTGTCGAATGAATCCGACCCCTACGCAAGGGCAGATAAACCAGAGAGGTAGGATAAATCCGACCCCTACCTCACTCCTACTATATTACATCTCGATTCTCACCTGCTGTAAATTTAAACATACTCGCTTGGGCATCTTCTAACATTCTCAACCTTTTTACTCTTCTTAATTTAATTCCAAGCTCTGAAGTGATAGGTTCGAGTAGTGTGAAAGTCTCTTCTTTTCTGACTAATATTTCCTGGGGCAGAGTTTTATAATTTTCAGCAAGTTTTAGGAATTGCCCTTGAAATTCGGAGATGCATTCTGCAGGTTTTGCTAAATTGTGGCTTAATATAAAACCTGAATGCTGTTCTACCCATAAAGTTATATAAGGATAAAAAGGTCTTTCTTCTTTTTCCTTTATTGGTGTGGGATAGTAAAAGAAATCAACTTTTTTTATTAATTGAATATCTCCTTTCTGTAAAAGTTCCCTATCTTCAAATGAACCATTAGTAATTTTTGAAGATTGAGCATATCCTCAAGAGACGGATATTTTTTCCCCGATTGAAGTGTTAAATATCCATATAAACCCTCGCTGCCTTGATATACAGCTAAGGCAAAATGTTCACCTGCTCCTCCCATTACACAACAATAACCAATTTCCCCGGTTACCGGGTTTTGCACGCCAAATAGATCAGTATCCCACATCCAGTTCCAACACTTTTTTTTCTTAAATTCTATTGCGGCTTCATATAAGTCTTTCCATTCTTGAATAGACGGTGGTTTATCGTTCATTTTTAATACTTCCTTACTATGTTTTTTCTATATTATAAGAGGGGAAAAATGAATAGGCAACTTTTTTAGGGCGTATGGCAATACGCCCCTACGACCTATAACTTAGTGACACTCCCCCAGCAGGAGCTGGGGGCTTCTTTTAGCTACTAGCGAAAAACGAGCTTGAGCCCTTCGGGCTGCCGCTACATCTCCAGACAGGAGTCTGGAGTTTTATGCGACTCAAATAAAAAGTACCCTGTCCCCTTTCATTTCCTTTATTTTTGAATACAGGGAATGAATAGAGGGTGTGGTTATCTGTAGTATCATTTTTATTAGATTATTTTTTTATTTTATCAGTGAAGCGTTGCAAACACGCTGTTAGCTGCCATGCGTTAATTATGCTGTTTCCGCTTCGTCCACTAACCGTTTCCATAATGATTCAAGGTTTAATTTTTTTACCCACTGTTCCAGGTACTCTATATCTAACTTCCCATACTGTACTTCATAAACCCGCAAGGCATCTGTAAATTGCTTATCACTTCCACCGGAGAGTTTGGCCCATCTCAATTTGGCTAAGATTGTATCTTCTGCACTTGAAATTAGCATTTTTAATCCCATAAACTCTTCACTAATTTTGCGTAAAAAACGTGACTGGTCAAAAGTTTCGTCAGTTAATATCCAAAAATCAACTTTATCCCCGGTGTTTAGATCTATTAGATTAAACATACTCTGCCTCTTAATTGCATCAAGAATGTTATCTTCATCTAAATAAAAATCGGGTGGTGGAAAAGCTTCGACTAATCTTTTTGCTGCTGACTTCTGAATGGCAATAACCATATCTATATCATGGGTAGACCTTGGTTCACCCTGTAAACTGGAAACAACAGAACCTGTTAACATATATTGGATTCCAGCTTGATTAAGTACTTGAATAACCTTCTTTAATAATTCCTGTTGTGACATTTATCCAGACGCTCCAAAAGTATTTTTTTAAATTCTTCATCGTTAAGATTGGGGAACCTCTTGTGTAACCCGTGAAGAAAAAGCTGTCTGGTAAATTCAGACAACTCAAATGCTTTAAGCAATCTTTTTTCAGGCGGCATTTGACGAAGCACCTGAATGTATATCTTATTATTTGGACGTTTTTTAATATCCATAGCTGCAACCCCTTCCTTCTCTTTTTGTAATTCCTTTCCAATAAGATCATCCTTTTTAGTTAGCCGATTTACCGGAGTTACTTGGTCTGCCAATCAAATTAGTCGTTAGTGAATAGTCGTTAGTATTTAGTAAGAAATACAGAAAATGGATACAGAATAAAAAGACAAGTTGCGAGTCGAGGTTGCCGCGGTCGTTAAAGCTCACTCGCAATGACAGAAAAAACCAGACGGGTCGGATGAATCCGACCCCTACCTTTTGGTAAATCTTTCCTATGGTAAGGCATAATAACTCTTTTTTTACTTTCCGAATGATAATATGCTCGATGGCTTCCTTTAGCTCTATCCAACACAAATCCTTTTCTTTCCAGTATCTTTATAACTTTCTGAGGTGTTAGGGATGGCAGCTTAGGCCTTCATCCCCACCGTTAGAGTATATTCTAAAGTGCCTTCATCATTGGGGATTTCGTCGTGATGAGACTTTAAACTTTCTAAGTATAATTCTATAGCTAATCATCTGTTGAGTAGACATTTTTAAACCTCCAATTTTTGGCAAATTATTATTTCCTGGCAACCTTCTGCTCTGATTATAATTAAAGCTAGGACAATTGTCAAAATCACCTTGGTACCCTTTTTCTTTAAGACCCCTACTAGAATTTTACACTAACTTGGTACCCCACCTCAATCCTCCACTTTAAGGGGGAGGAGATGTGAAATGAGATTGCTTCGGTCGTTTCACTTCCTCGCAATGACATTTTAGGGTAGGGTACACGGGGGCGGATTCATCCGCCCCGTAATATTCTGGTTTGATGCCTGCCTGTGCGTTTCTGCACACAGACAGGAATCAAATCCCTACATTTTATTTAGATTTAATAATAGAGTTTATTTTTTGTAAGATGGTAGATTTTGCGAGATGAACTTTTTGCTGAGCCTCTTCTCTGGTAGGGGCGTGAAAAGACAGATATAATTTTATCTTGGGCTCGGTCCCCGAGGGGCGCAGTACATACCATGAGCCATCGGAAAATATAATCTTTAAGACATTAGAGCGGGGCAAGGTAAGCGGGCTGATTTTTTTAGATTTTAAATCATAACTTTCGCCCAGTAGAATATCCTCGATTCGGATAATCTCCATACCTTCCACTTCGGGAAGCTTTTTTCGGAAGACTTCCATAATCTCAGCCATCTTCTTCTCCCCTTCTGCACCTTCCAGATAGATAGACTGCTGGACCTCTTCGTAATAGCTATATTTCTTATAGAGGTCTTCTAACACCTGGAGCAGGTTGAGCCCCTTATTAAGATAATAGGCGGCCATCTCGGCAATCAGCATGGCCGAAATCACGGCATCTTTGTCGCGCACAAAATCTCCGGTTAGGTAGCCGATACTCTCTTCATATCCGAAGAGGAACAATTTCTTTTCTTTTTCTTCTACCACTTTTACCTGGTGGCAGATAAATTTAAAGCCGGTTAGGGTCTCATAGGTATCTACCCCGAAGCTGTCGGCAATTACTTTAGATATATCACTGGTTACTACTGTCTTTACAATAAAGCCATTTGGAGGGAGCTGACTTAATTCTTTTTTACTGCTTAGGATGTAGTGGAGGAGTAAGACGCCAACCTGGTTGCCGTTTAAGACGGTAAATACATCAGGTAGGTGAAAATCATTGCGGGTCGGATGAATCCGACCCCTACAATTTTGGAATGAGGAGGGAAACGTCTGTCCTACGTTTTTAATATTAGATGGGATTGCTTCGTCGCTGCGCTCCTCGCAATGACAGATGGGGTTTTTTACCGCCAGGCCGATACGGTCAGAGTCCGGGTCAGTGGCGATTAAAATCTCGGCATTTACTTTTTGACCTAACTTGATAGCCAACTCAAAGGCGGCAGGATATTCGGGATTAGGTGATTTCACAGTAGAAAAATCGGGGTCAGGCTGGACCTGTTCCTCTACTACAAACACATTGGTAAATCCTCTTTCTTTTAGGATTCGCCTTATAGGAATATTGCCCGCTCCATGAAGCGGAGTATAAACTATCTTGATGGTTTTGTCTATCTCTATACGGTCTTTGTCTCTAATGGCAAGTTCTTTTACTTTGCGCAGGTAAATCTCATCCACTTCCGGGCCAATTATATTAAACAGGCCTTTTTGGACTGCGGTGGGGCGGTCGAGTTTTTTAATCAGAGAATAATCTTTTATTCGGTTGATGTGGGCGATTACTTTATCAGCAATCTCCGGGATTATCTGCCCTCTATCGGGGCCATAGACTTTGTAGCCATTGTATTCGGGGGGATTATGGCTGGCAGTAATCACTATACCGGCTGCGGCATTAAGGTGGCCCACAGCAAAGGAAAGCTCGGGAGTGGGACGTACATCTTCAAATAAATAGGTTTTTATATTGTTGGCATTAAGGACTAAGGCGGTAGTCTCGGCAAATTCTCGGGATTTGTGGCGGCAATCATAGGCAATGACCACACCGCGATTCAGATATTGTTGAGAATCTTTTTGCTCTCGTGCTTTTTCAATAAGATAATCAGCCAGTCCTTGAGTGGCTCGGGAAACAGTGTAGATATTCATCCGATTGGTTCCCATAGCGATTTTACCGCGCAGACCTCCAGTACCGAACTGCAGGTCTTTGTAGAAACGGTCTTTAATTTCTTCTTCGTTACCGGCAAGGGCACGTAGTTCTTCTTTGGCTTCGTCGCTAAAATGTTTATTTTCTAACCAGAAATTATATTTTTCGAGATAGTGCAATTTTGAAAACCCTCGTTCTTAGTTTTTAGTTTATAGTTTTTAGTTATTGGTTTTTCGTTTTTAAAAAAAGGTGGGTTTGATAAATCAAACCCCTACGTTTCGGGAATGATAGACGATATGCCTGTCCTACATATTAAACCGGTCGGATGAATCCGGCCTTTACATTTTTCTATAATTTTTCTTATTATAATCTATTCCAACATTTCACTTAATAATAAAACTTTTATTTCTGTTACTTTTTTTAAAGATGTATCATTAGTGATAAATATATCTGCTTGGGCTTCTAAAGAAGTGGCTATCTGAATAGCATCGGGAGGATTAATATTATACTTGGCTCTTAAGCTGGAGGCAATGTCGGCAATATTTTCATCAAGGGTTTTCACCCGTAAATTGGGAAAGGTCTCCAATAATATTTTATATCTTTCAGTAAGAATTGAATTATTCTCTCTTTTAGGTTTAACTAAAATTTCTAATAAAGTTAAAATAGAAGTAATAGCATTAAAATTCCCTTTTTCTAAACTTTCAAAAATGGAAAAAGTCAGAGGAGAATATATTTGATTCTCTTCGAAGTGATAAATAAAAACCATAGTATCCAGACCTATGATCTTACCTTTTAGATTTAACTCTTCCATGCTTCCCTTTCCTTTCGGACATATTCAGTTGCATCGATGCCTTGCCAAATTTCTTTTCCTAAACCTAAAGAATATTTAGCATAATTCTTAGGTTGGGGGTAAATAATTATTTTTTCATTATTAGCCTTTATAATTAATCTGTCTCCGGACTTAAGATTTATTTTTTTTCTTACCTCTCGAGGGATAACAATTTGATATTTACTACTGACTTTTACCATATTCTTCATTTTTATACCTTCTTTTACTTTTTACTTTCTAACTATTTGTTTTAATTATAGTAAAAAGTAAAACAAATGTCAATAAAATAGTCGTTAGTGATAAATGTAAGATGAGATTATTGACCGATTGACCGATTAAAGATGAGAAATGCAAGTTACAAGTTGCGAGGTGCAAGTTGTAAGTACCTCACCCCCACCTTAATTCTCCCCCTCAAGGGGGAGGAGATTTTGAGGAAGCCGCTACTTTACCTGTTTATTTCCTTTTTGCCAGAATTCGAGGAAGAAGGCAACAAAGATTCCTACAAAGAGGCCGAGCACTCCTGCGATTAAGATATTTAGTTTTCTGTTTGGTTTAATGGGATATTTAGGTTCATGGGCTAAACTGGAAATCTTTAATAAATCTGCTTCGGCTGTTTCGGTAAGTCGAATTCCTTCAGTTTGTATGTAAAGATTATTATACAATTTTTCTTTTGCACTATATTCCCTATTCAATTGGGACAGGATTAATTTCTTTTCAGTTAATTCTTTTTTTAACTCCTCTAAACTTGCATTAAAATCATTAATATTTTTTTTCAATTGATTATCTTCAGCTATTAAAGAATTAATTGAAATATTTGTAGAAATTAATTGTTGGGCTAAATTATAGTAAATTGGGTTTGTTACCTCACTAATATACGTTAGGTCAGCAATTTTAAGATTATCATCTGAAATATTAGATATTAACTGTTGGAAAAATTGGTCATCAACTATTGATTTTTTTAATTTTAATATCTTTTCCTGTTAATTCATTTCTGTAATAATTTGTTCTTTTTTTGCATTTTCTTTTTTAAGAGATAATTGAATATCTATCAATCTTGATTTAAAACTTGATATTTTTGTTGTTTTATATTTAATTTCATCTTCTATTGTTTTCACATTATCAGTTTCATTAAATTTCATTAATTTCTCTTCAATTTCAAAAAAAATCCTGTTCGGTAAATATAAATTTTTCTTCGATATCTGTTTTAGCTTTTTTTACTTCGTTAAAATAAAGTCTTTTATTTTTTTCTACAAATAAAGTTGCCCAGGTATTAATTATATCTTTGGTAAGTTTTGGCTCGGAAGTTTGCAAATTCATTTTTATAAGATCGGTGCTTTTTGGTAATTCTATTGTAAGCATTTGGTTTAATTCATAAGAGGTTAGTTCGAGGGGTGGCTTATTTAAATTTAATTTTTGTATTAGCTCTTCTTCAAGAGCATTATCTGTAATTAAATTTTTATAATCTTCTAAAGAAGGTTCACTTACAATCGAATTTCCAATTTTAGGCTTTGAAACCGTTATAATCGTATTTGCTTGATAGAGGGGTTCTATAATGAAATAACTTGCAATCGCGGCGGTGATTACCGCAATTAAAAAGATTAAAATAATAATACCTTTTCTTTTTAGCAATACATTAATGTATTCGCGCAAATCAATTTCTTCTTCTTGTATTTCTGGCATTTAAAAGATACCTCCAATTTTTTTTAGTTAGTTAGTTAACTGGTTACCTGATTAACTAGTTAAAATACAAATACAAGATACAAAATTAAAAACTGGGTTTTAGATTATAGTTTATAGTTTTTAGCTGCAAATTGCAAGATATAAATTTCAGTTGCAAGATACAAGTTGCGAGTTGCAAGTTTAAAATAAAGTACAAGATATAAGATAAATTAGTTAGTTGGTTGAGATTCTGACTTTGCTTGTTCGATTTTTTGGATGGCATCCCGGGCATGTTTCGCTTCCTGGCTATCCGGGGCAAGTTCAATAACTTTTTGCAATTCAATTAAAGCTTCGTTGGATAGATTCTGCTTTAAATAAGCTCCAGCCAGACCATAATGAGCGCTAACAAGATTAGGGTCTATTTTAAGAGCCTCCTTAAAAGCTGCTTCTGCTTCTTCATATCTTTCAAGTTTCAAATAAGTATTCCCCAATTCACTATATAAAGGAGGCATCGTTCCCTCGCTAAGTTGATAAGAAATTGCCCTTTTCAGCTCAGTAATTGCATTATCTGTTTCACCTTTGGCAAGATAAATTATAGCTAAATTTTGTGGTAGGCCTCGAAGGTCAAAATATTTTCCACTCTCTTTAAAATTTATTAGTGCAGTATTATAAAGACCGCTCTCCATAAATATCTTTCCCCTATCATAATAAAGGCCTCCTTCATACGGATCCCATTTTAAAGCTGATTCATAAATTTCAGCAGCTTTCTCCCAATTTTCCTTTTCAACTTCTTTAAATCCGGAATACCAGGTAATACGTGCCATAAAAGGACGAAAGACAGTAACACATAAGAAGACAGCTAAAATAACAATTACTATATATAAAAGCGGTTTAAATTTATATATGCTCTTTCTTTTTGATTTGCTCACACTTCCACTTCCCGTATTTTTTTCAATGCCCATCACCATGGTAAGCCCTATAAATAACCAAAATAAGGAAAGATTGCTCGATAAATGCAGGGGAAACCAGAAAAAACTGTCAACTAAAAATGCCGAAACTGCCCCCATCAAACCAATCATTATTCCCTGCTTTTGCTTATCTTTTTCTCTTTTTAGATATCTTATTCCATAAATAAAATAGGCAATTATAAGCCAGAGGAATATGGCAAGACCAATTGTACCCAACTCAGCCCAGAGCTGCAAGTATTCGTTGTGGGCTTTATCGGCAAAGCCGTAAGAGTAAATAGAGCGGTTATCTCCTTGTTCAAAGAATTTAGCCTGATATCTTAAGGTATTGTATTTATAGGTTCCGATACCTGAGCCAAGGATGGGATGGTCTTTAATCATCATCCCGGTAAATTTCCATATAGCCACCCTTCTGCCAGAAGAAAAATCATTTGTAAGCTGGGATGTGGAAATTCTTCCTTTGATTTGTGAAATAGCAGTGCCCGGCTTATTTAGGGAAGTTGGTATAATAAATAAAGAAACCGCTAAAATAATTGCAATTATTAGGAAATTAAAGATTTTCTTATTCTCTTTGAGAAAGTTTTTTCCTCTTGAAAAGAGGAAGAGTAGAAACATAAAGAGTAATGATACGCCAAGTGCCAGGTAAGACGAGCGGGTAAAGGTTACTATAAGGGTGATTCCCATAGCCAAGATTCCGATTAAGAGCAAAATTTTCCGGTTTCTGTTTTTGGTTACCAAGAATAATGAAATGGCAAGAGATAGGGGAAGAATTATATATCCGGCAAAATAACCTACATTACCAAAAAAACCAAAGACTTTATTTCTTCCACCACTGGAAGTCCAAAAGGGGAAATCAATATTATTATATTGAAAGATACCATATATACCCAATACAGTTCCAATGATAACTACTGCACTAATGATATGATTAATCTGCTTTTCGTCTCTTATATTATTTACAATTATAAAATAAAGTAAGGGTCCGGCTAAGAAATGAGGCAGTTCTTTTAAGCTGGTAAAGAAGGTATCTGACCAAATTAAAGAGAGTGTGCATATGGCTATGAAGCTTAAGATAGGAAGATTGAGAGGCGTAGGGATAAGTTTAACTTCTTCCCTGTTTATCATTTTAATCGCCCAAAACATTAACCCCATAATTACTAAAGCTTCAAAGGTAAATTCTTTAGCCGGGGCAAAAGTGGTATAACACCGGGGATGGAAAGCTACGGGCACTAATACAGCTAAAGCAATGACGGTAATTTCAATAGCTTTGGAATAGAAAGAATAATTATAGTTAAGAACATTTATCTTCCTATTGCCCATATTTTGTACAACTCCTATATTTGGTTAGCCGGTTTTCCGGTTGGGATAAAATTCAGGTTTTCAGTTTTCAGTTTTCAGTTTTCAGTTGCAAAATGCAAAATAAATTAGTTAGTTGGTTGGGATTCTAATTTTGCTTGTTCGATTTTTAGTATGGCATCCCGGGCGTATTTTGCCTCTTCGCTCTCCGGGCCTAACTCAACTACTTTTTTCAATTCAATCAACCCTTCTTCTACCTTATTCTGCCTTAGATAAACTCCTGACAATCCGTAATGAGCGCTAACAATATTAGAATCTATTTTGAGAGCATCATTAAAAGCTGCCTCTGCCGGTTCATATCTTCCAAGCTTCAAATAAGCATTCCCCAATTCAACATATAAAGGAGACATCGTTTCCTCCCTGTATTGACAGTTAATAGAGATGGCTTCTCTTAATTCAACCAGACTTTCTTCTATTTTATCGTGCCTTAGATAAGTTTCTGCTAATCTACGATGAACATCAACAAGATCAGAATTTATTTTATTTTTCAATTCAACTAACTCTTCATCAGTTCTATTTTGTTCTAAATCAGCCTCCGCGAGAAGATTAGAATTTATTTTAAGAGCATTTTTAAAAGCAATTTCTGCCTGTTCATATCTTTCAAGCTTCAAATAAGTATTCCCCAATTCAACATATAAGGGAGGCATCGTTTCCTCTTTGCGTTGATAAGAAATAGCTTTCTTCAGTTCGGTAATCGCATTATCCAGTTCACCTTTGGCAAGGTAAATTATAGCGATATCTTGAGGCAAACCAGGAAAGTCTATATATTTTTCGGCCTCCTTAAAACTTTTTAGTGCAGTATTACCGAGATCGCGCATTAAAAATATTTTTCCCAGATCATAATAAAAATATCCTTCATACGGATTCCACTTTAAAGCTCTTTCGTATATATCTGTAACTTTCTCCCAATTTTTATTTCTGATTTCTTCGAAACCGAAATACCAGATAATGCGTGACATGAAAGGACGGAAGACAGTAACACATAAGAAGACAGCCAAAAGCACAATTACTATATACAAAACAGGCTTAAACCTATAGATATTACTTCTTTTACCCTTATTAATATTAATAGCATTATCTGATTTTTCTTTTTGTTTATTATTTATTCTTTCAGCTTCTAACTTTTCCTTCTTCTCCTCCTCTGTGCCCTTTATACCCATTACGGTAACAAGCCCTATAAATAGCCAAAACAAGGAAAGATTACTCGATAAATGCAGGGGAAACCAAAAAAAACTGTCAACTAAAAATGCCAACACTGCCCCCATCAGGCCAATCATTATCCCCTGCTTCTGCTTATCCCTTTCTCTTTTTAGATATCTTATTCCATAAATAAAATAGGTAATTACGAGCCAGAGGAATATGGCAAGACCAATTGTTCCCAGCTCAGCCCAGAGCTGCAGGTATTCGTTGTGGGCTTTATCAGCAAAGCCATAAGGGTAAATAGAGCGATTATCTCCCTGTTCAAAGAATTTGGCTTGATATCTTAAGGTATTGTATTTATAGGTTCCAATACCTGAGCCAAGGATGGGATGGTCTTTAATCATCATTCCGGTAAATTTCCAGATAGCAATTCTTCTTGTAATATTACGATCCTGGCTAAGCCGGGCAACTGAAATTCTTCCTTTGATTTCTGAAATAGCAGTGCCCGGCTTATTTAAGGGAGTAGGGATAATAAATATGGAAACCGCCAAAACAATTACAATCAATAAGAAAATAAAGATTTTCTTGTTTTCTTTGATAAATATTTTCCCTCTCGATAAAAGGAAGAATAAAAACATAGAGAGTAAAGAAACACCAAGTGCCAGGTAAGACGAGCGGGTAAAAGTTAGTATAAGGGTGGTTCCCATGACCAAGATTCCAATTAAGAGCAGAATCTTTCTGGTTCTGTTTTTGCTAACAAAAAATAAAGGGATGGCAAGAGAGAGGGGAAGAATTAAGTATCCGGCAAAATAACCCACATTACCGCAAAGTCCAAAAACTTTATTTCTTCCGCTAACAGGAACCCAAAAAGGGAGATTAATATTATTATATTGAAAAATACCATATACGCCCAGTGCAACTCCCACAAGAAGCACTGCAATAATGATGCATTTAACTTGCTTTTCGCTTTTTATATTATTTACAATTACAAAATAAAGTAAGGGTCCGGCTAAGAAATGAGGCAGTTCTTTTAGACTGGTAAAGAAAGTATCTGACCAAATTAAAGAGAGTGTGCATATGGCTATGAAGCTTAAGATAGGAAGGTTGAGAGGCGTAGGGGTAATTTTAATTTCTTCCTTGCTTACCATTTTAATCGCCCAAAACATTAACCCCATAATTACCAAAGCTTCAAAGGTAAATTCTTTGGCTGGGGCAAAAGTAGTATAGCAACGGGGATGGAAAGCTATGGGTACTAATAGAGTTAACGCAATAATGGTAATTTCAATGGCCTTGGCGTGGAAAGAGCCGGGAGAATTTGATAAGATTATTTTATTTCGTGCCATTGGCAACTCCCTGTTTGGTTAGCTGGTTAGCTAACTACACTTCTTCCATAGAAATTATTTCCCATTCATAACCATTTTTTTGAAAATCAACCTCAAATAAAATGATCTTTGAAGAGTTATCATTAGGCCAAAATATCGGAATATAATTAAAATATTTTATAGAAATCTTAATTTCCATTTCACCATTAGCGTATAATTCCGCTAAAACAAGATTATTAATGCTAACATCTACTACGACATCCTTAATCTCTGATTCTACTGCTAAATCCTCGATTTCTTCCACTTGATGTATTAATTCCTCTGCTATGCTATCAATAGTGCTAAAATTATTACCATCGGAATCAGAATAATTATAAGAGATGTTCTGCATAAACAAACCAACATCTTTTTGTTGGAGAGCTATCCCAATATTTTCGCCTATCTGTAGTATTTTGGCATTATCTGTTGCGCTGGTTATACTTTCCCAAATGCTACAGCCTGCTAATGAAAAAACTAAGCATAGGCTGATTGTTATGATTAGGATTTTTGTTCTGTTTTTTGCAAACATTTGAAATTTCCCTGTCCAGAGAGCAGTTTTTTTGTACCATTTTAAAGGAGAGAACTTCCAAACTATTTTTAGAAATTCTCTCCTTGTGTTTTAATAATTAATCCATTTTCTTTTTATCCCTTTTATGATTAATTATTGTTCCTTTTTTATTTTTTGATTAGAAATCACCTGAATCAAAATGTGCTGCAGAGTCTGATGCCCACGGAAGTACAAAATTTCCACCGGTATTATCTACTATATTAACATTAGTTGGTACATTGAAGGTCACCGTCTCTGCGCTATCAGTAAAATTCGTACAAGTAACGGCAGTTAACACTACACCGGTTGAGTCAGTAGTAGTATCAGTATTTTTAAGCATTTCTGACGCAGCACTAAATACCGCTGTTCCGGTAGCAGTCCAGGTTAAATTGGAAACATAGATGGGTAAATTCACATCTACGACACCACTATAGGTCAAGGTAATTGTATCACCCCTATCAAGTGTACCTGCGATCCCACCGTTAGCACCAACTGCTCTTGTCAGTATTAATATCGCACCATCTGCAGAAGAAACTATACTCTCGTGCCCGGCAGTATTGGTTTTGGTATATTTTGGAGCATCAGCAGCGACTAAGGCAGTAGTAAGCGTCATATCTGTTCCTACATTCGTGGCAGCGCTATAAGCTGTGCTCCCCACATAACATTTAATACTATCGCCCGTAGTCAAATTTCCGGCAGCACTTGAAATAACCGTAGTAGTACCGGTAGCTTGAATGCTTCTTAGCGCAACAGCATTGGGAGCTTCAGGTATTTGTCCATCACTAGTTACGGCACTAGTTAAAGCACCTGATGTTGTTAGAGTAAAGTAAATGAAATCAGTATGTCCAAATGCACTACATGCGGTCCAGGTATCATCTACAGTTATAGTACCTTTTACTCCCGCTGCTACGGCTGAATCCGCATTATCGGTTGCAAAAGCATATACCTTTATGTTTCCTCCAGTTGGCACATCGGTATATTTGGCATTATCATTTTGAGCACTGACATATAATTGGGTAGCGTCGGCAGTCGTACTTGATGCCGCACTTACAGTAACGGTAGAAGTATCAGTTGCGGTAGGTGTTGTTGTCCCTGTCTTTACTGCAGATACAGTGATGACCGCTGCTCCTGCTGTTACACCTGTCGCCGGAAGTGTGTAAGTTACTGTTGTCCCTGAAGTAGCACTCAAACCTCCTCTACCTGTAGTCGGTGAGATTGACCAGGTAAAAGTACAGGAAGTAGTCATGGTAGTCGCGGCAGTACTTAAAGCACTGGCGGTAAAGGATTGCGATGTTGCAGTTCCTACTGTGCCTGTTGCAGTAGCAGGAGATATACTTACAGAAGATAATACGCTGGTGGATGTACCGCTAATTGTAACCGCGGTTGAAGCATCGGCATTTCCCGCAGTATCTGTAACTGAAGCTGTGGGATTTACGGTAGTAGTTCCAACTACCAAGGTCGGCGAAGTCCCCAAAGTAACGGTACAAATCTTTAAAGTGCTGTCCCAGCTTACCGTAGGACTTGTCCCATAAGTTTTAGAGTCACTTAAAAGTAAGTTGGTGGCAACAGTACTGGCGGTCACTGTGCTGGTAAGCATCTCATCATTAAAAGTAAAGACAATGGTGTCACTTGCATTAACTGTTCCGCCACTGCCAACATCAGTATAGGCGGCAGAAGTTAATGCTGGAGCTGTTGTGTCAAGGTATATGGAGTCATATACCTTTGTGACTGATTCGCCGTTATCATTTTTATATTTTGCATAGACTGTTTTTGTTCCATCACCTGAGGTACAGCCCGAACCGGTAGTAACATTAAATGAGCTATAGGTGGTCGCATAAGCCACCCAGTCACCCCAGTTAGTTCCATCTCCGCTAAAAGCCATATAAGTTGCCCCTGTAGAAGACAAAGTCAATGCCGGAGTAGTATCATTAGTAGTAGCAGCACCAGCGGCTACGGAAATAGTACCATTAGTGGGAACATCTCCTTCAGCAGCAGGCGGAGTTGTGGGTGCAGGTAGGCATCCTACAACCACGATTAAAACACCTATCAATATAGCAGATAAAATTAGTAAATTTCGTTTAAACTTCATAATTTCTTGTTCCTCCTTATTAATTCATAATTTAATTGAATTTAAAATATCTTTATCTCTTTTCTTGTTTTTCGGCAAAAGTAAAAGTAAAAACATCACCTCCCAATTAAAATTTCTTTTATTTTAACAATAACCCAGGGCGGATGAATCCGTCCCCTACCCTTTCATCACGGCACGTCGTGATACTGCAAAACATTATGAAGAATTTTAATATTTTTTGAAAATCATTTATTTTTAATTATAATACAAATGTTCTTAAATTACCAATATTATTTCTCTATCCCCCCCCCCACTTACTTATTTTCTTTTCAGGGTAACTTTTGAAATTTTTCGTAGTTAACCGACCAAGAACCCCATCCTTTATCCAATGTCCAGGTTACGTATTCCGACCATTTATCAGTACTCTCAATATCATCAATCGTAGAAGTAGTTTCATAATCTACAAAAAAAGTGGCAGTAGCCATAAGACCCGAAACTACCACATTTACTGCATTGGTAACCGCAGAAATAGAAGTATCGGCATTAAAGATATCTTTAATCCGGCTATACTTCTCCACATAGTTATAAGTTTCCAAAGTATTTTCCTCTCCGTCCTGTTGTTCAATAATTAGCGAGGGAGAGTATACCCCCATATACTTATCCAAATCCTTTTCTTTATAACCCTCAACCCAGGTATCAATTATATTTTCAATCAAGTCTTCATCGGTTAGCTCCTGGTTTATGCATCCGGTCAGATTGAATAATAATAATGTCAAAATAAGAATTACTATTAACTTTTTCCCATTCATAAATCTACCTCCTCGCTTTTTATTAGGTGTTGGGTCATCTTTTCAGTTATATTCTACAAAACTTTTAAAAATCCTTCTTTTTTTAAGAAAAAAATGAAAAAAAGATGGATTCCCACTTTCGTGGGAATGACATAGGGGGGTGGGGGGAAATAAAAAAGGGTCACGGATGTGACCCTTTTTTATTTGTTTATTCAATCTACAATTCTAGTTCTATGGTAGTAAAGCAGTTGCAGATGCTGCACCTACTGTGCAACTAAGAACATTTGCAACGGTCTGGGTGTTTCCAGCTAAATCTGTCATACCGTTAACAACGCAAGTCAATGTATCATATCTGGCTAGTTGAGGGACCACCGTAAAGAAAACGGGCGTAAAGTAAGCTGTTTTGGCATCATAATTAACAAAAGTTCCTGCGGCTACAGCTCCTTTTGTCGCGTTGGTGGCTAATGTCCAAGCTGTCCAAACATAATTACCAAGTGTGGCTGCAACTATAGAGTCATCTGATGCAGTAGCAAAAGTTACTTCTTCGTCAAAAAGAACGGTAGCTCTTTCTGCAATCGCAGTTGTAATTGTTACTGTATTAACATCACCCGCATCAAAACCATCTGCAAATACAAAATACACGCCAGGTATGACTCCGTTAAAAATATCAGCATCATTAACAGTATATGTTGTTGTTGTTGTACCATCAGAAATCGTTACATTTGCATTCACACTACTATCAGCCAAACAAGTAATGGTCCATGTCCCGGCAGCTAAAGTACCTAATCCTTGAACTCCTAATCCTTGAACTCCGAAAGAGTCAACAGCTATACCCTTACCGCTTACTATTGCGGAATCAAGAGCTAAGGCTGTATCAGCTGTAGCTGCTAATGTTGTAGCTGACGGTGCAACTTGATCTAAGACAAATGCATATTCAACAGAATGTGCACTTACATCAATGGCAGCTTCTTTAGCAGTAGCATAAATAACTTTTTCTCCGTCTGCACCTAAGTCAGCTTCGGCCACGACAACTAAAAATGTTCCGGTTACCCCTACATCAGCTGTGCCGGCACATACGTCATCAACATATACCTTTACCTCAGAATAGGTTGGGGCAGTTCCTGCCACTGTTACAACAGCTGCTTCGGTAGCGTTAATATACTGAGTAGCGGTAGATGTAAGACTAATACCAGGTATCGCAGTAATAATCGGCGCAACTGTGGCTGCGACTGTTGGTTCTGTTGGTTCTGTTGGTTCTGTTGGTGTTTCTGGTGTAGTAGGAAGACAACCTACAAAGAGGAAGGAAGCAACTGCTACTACCATTAAAACAATTATAAATTTCTTCATTATATTTCTCCTTTCGTTTTTTACAATTAATTTACTTAGTTAATTTCGCGAAATTAATTAATCTTAATTTCTTCTTTTAAAATAGCTTCTTACTCTCGCTGCTTATGAGAGAAGCTTATTCTTTTTATTTCATAAGCACTTTTAACATCTCGACCTGATACGGAATGAGAAACTACCGCTGTATATAGTCGTTAGTGAATAGTCGTGAGCAAAACCGGGCCGGATGAATCCGACCCCTACTAAATACTAAACAAATACTATTAAATAATACGATAAAAGTCAAGAAAAGTTTCGATTATTTTATTAAGGTGCGTCGGGACCGCCACTTTGAGTTGGGAGAGTAACCTCTTCATCTGCTGATGGCTCTTCCGGAGCAGGTAACTCTTCCGAAGGAGGCTCGGGAGTAGTTTGGGTGGGCGTAACTGCCTCTTCATCAACTGAAGGTGTAGTAACAACGGCTGAAGAAGGTTTATCTTCCTTGGCCGCCATTTCCTGGTCCCTTAAATAATCAACTAATTTTTTCTCAATACTTAAGGCATCTTCTCCTTCTCTAATTCGGTCAATTATATTTGAATCTATCTCCGACACAGATAGACCGTTCTTCTTAGCAAAAGTAATAACATTGGTTAAAATTGCCATATCTTTACTATTATATCCTTCGTTCAGTAAATCTTTGGCAATAACCCGGGCAGAGGTATCAGAAATTTCCAGATTAAGCAAATTAGATAAAGCGGTAATAGCACCAGCTATATCTTCAATATCCTTCTTCTTATGAATTGCCTCTGTAAAAATATCGGTTATCATATCTTCCGTAATATTGGAAGCAAAGCTGCTGGCTAAAATTTCAATAACCTCCCCTTTTTCCTGTATATCGGTCTCTTCTAAAAAAGACTGCTCTACTAAATATTTTGCAAAATATAAGTTTTCGGATTTTTCCCTGATGCTTACAATTATTTTAGCAGGGGGGACTCCTTTAGCCAGCCCTTCTTCTATTTTACTTATCAGGGGGGAAGTAGGTAAATTATCTTTTTCTACTTCACCTAATAAAGATAATAAGCTTATTATGGTGTAGGCATTGCCTTTTATTTTTAAACTTTCCTGGATAATTTTTTCGGTATCCTCCGAGGATACACCGGATTGAATGGCCTTCTCCGCTTCTTTTAATAGCTGCCCGGCTTGAAAAGAAGATATATCAGGGTAAGAATCAATTATTTTAGAAATCTGCTGGAGAGAAGACGAGGTTTCGGACTGTTCGGCCCATATAGAGGATGAGGGGATAATACAGGCAGTAATAATCAATATTAAAATAAGAATATTTTTGGGTTTATTATTTCTTTTATTTTTATTGTTTGATAAATATTTATTCATTTTTGTAATACCTCGAGTAGATAGACAGGCGAGACGCCTGTCCTACAAGAAAGATTAGACACGGCACGTCGTGTCTCTACATAACGAGGGCGTATGCCAATACGCCCCTACGTATGAGAAAAGACGGGCTTGATGAATCAAGCCCCTACATTTTGCAACTCACCCTCACCCTGCCCTCTCCCCTCAAGGGCGAGGGAAAAAGGGATGATATTTCTATCCGTTATTGTTTATAAACAAAACTGCATTCTTACTACCAAAACTATCATCAGCATAAACTTTGGCATTGGGGTCAGTGACCCATTTAGCATTATCTATTACCAGCATATATTCATATCTTCCCGGTTCCAGCTGCATTTTGCCAGTCCAAATGCCATCACCGTCAGGGTCTTCTAATTGATTGGCACTCGTATTCCAACTATTAAAATCTCCGGCTACGGCAACCTTATTTGCCTTGATGCCGGATATGGTGAAAGTAACCTCAACCTGATGAGCAGCGGCTTCCTTTTGGCTTGGTTGTCCCGGCAATCCGGGGAAATTAAATAAAAAGGTAAAAGCTAAAAATATAAATACTGCTGTTATGGCTGCTGCACCGGCTATACGGAAAGAAAATATAGATTCCCACTTTCGTGGGAATGACATAGGGAGGGATGGGAATGACAGACTGGGAATAGAAACCTGCTTTTTAAGGCGGCCCATCCAGGAAGATTGAATCTGGGTTTCTTCGCGTGAAATTTTAGCCATTATGTTTTGAGTAAAATCTGGTGGAGTAGAAACTTCAGGAAGAGATTTTATAAGCTTTACCGTCGCAGATAGTGATTTTAATTCTGTGCGGCAGGCAGAACACTCTTCTAAATGTTGCTTAACCTGTTGTTTTTCTCCAAGAGTAAGGGCATCATCTATATATAATTGAAGCAATTTTTTAACTTTTTTACAGCTCATTTATCCAATCACCATTTTTATTTTTGTGCCTCTTAAGCGTATGATATGAGAAAGAGTAATATATTCCCACTTTCGCGGGAATGACATAAGAAAAGATTGTAGGAATAACATGCGAAAACCTGTCCTACAAGAAAGATTAGACAGGGCACGCCGTGTCTCTACACATTCTTCTATTATTTTAATACGAGATAGTAGATAAAAAGTTTCATTTCTTTAATTTGTTCTTCAACTGCTCCCTTGCTCTAAAGAGACGGGTCTTTACTGAACCAAGAGATATATTTAGTATCTTAGATATTTCCTCATAAGAAAGGTCTCTGAGGAGGCGTAGGATTATAACTTCTCTGTATTTAGGTGGCAAAGAAGATATTAGTGCATTTACAAAATTAGTTTGTTCAGCTCTTACAATAATATCTTCCGGATTATTTTGGTTATCAGAGATCATTGAACCAAGATCTTTCTGGTCATCTTTATTAAGAGGAGTATCAAGAGAAACTGAAGGAATTTCGCCTTTTCTAAATCTATCTCTGCAAATGTTCAAAGTCACTTGATATAGCCAGGTGCTAAATTTATAATTTGGATTAAAATTATATAGTGACTTATATACCCGAATAAATACTTCCTGAGAAATATCCTCAGCATCTTGTAGATTATTGGTCATTCTATAAGCTACGTTAAAGGTTAATTTTTTATATTTATCTATTAATTTTGAAAAAGAACCTTGCCTTCCATTAAGACATTGTTCTATAAGCAAATTGTCTCTATTAGAATCAGACATAAATAGTTCTACTCCAAAAGAAAAAAATATTATCTCATTCCGCTGTAGGGGTTCAATTCATCAAGCCCGTAAGAAACCGGGGGTGGATGAATCCAACCCTTAAAATTACGGGCAGACACAAGGTCTGCCCCTACCATTAGACTTTATACCCCTTCTTTAGTCGATACTTGATACTCTTTTATTCGCTCGGGGGATAGTTTTCATTTATCCAATCAATTCCCGCTTGAGCATTCTCAGAAATTAAACTGCCATCAGACCAGGTGCTATCCGAATAGTTATCAATCACTTTCTGATAAGCTTTTAGGGCATTTGACCAATCTTCTAATTTACTATAAGACCAGCCGATATAAAACTGGGCTATTGCAGGAACTGAACGTCCATCAGGCCAAGTGCCTTGTGGATAGTTTTCTATGACTTTGTCTAATTCAATTATTGCCTCTACGAAATCTTCCAGCTTGAGATAACAGTATCCTACATAAAACTGGGCATCATCAGCAAACTCACTGGAAGGATAGTTGACAACAACCTTTTGAAAGGATGAAATAGCAGAGCTATATTGAACTGATTTAAGATAGGAGTGAGATATGCTATATTGGGCGTTATCAGCTAAATCGCTGTTGGAATAGTCATCTATTACTTTTTGATATTCTATTTGAGCCTGCTCATAATTACCCATGATATAATAGCAATCACCAATATTGAATTGGGCATCATCAGCAAAGACACTATTGGTATAAGCCGAAAGAAAATTTTCAAATTCCAGGATAGCGCTATTGTAATAATGAAGATATTTGTAGGATAAAGCCAGATAATATTGAGCATCATCTGCATATATAGAATTTGGAAAGTCATTCAGTACTTTTTCGAACTCAATAATAGCATTTACATAATCCTGGTCATTGTAATAAGACATTGCTATATCAAATTGGGTCTTCCCGGCAGTAGGATACAAGATTAAAGGTTCTTGATCTTCCCCACCGAGAAAAGTAATCTCTCCTTCAATGATGAGAACATCTTCAAGGGTAAGGCTAACATAACCATCTTTGGATATGGTTACTGTTTGTTCTCCTATTGGTATTTCGTCAATCCTGAAATAACCTGATATATTGGTGAGGGTAGTATTAGAAGTGCTGGAAACCGAAACCAGGGCACCGCTTAGGAGTACCATTCCCTGGGTTATCGGAGAGGTAGGTTCAAAAACATTTCCCTCTATAGAACCAGTAATTTTTGGAGCCGGGGGATTTATACTGCAACCTGTTACCGAAATTAAAAGCAAACATATAAATATAGCTAAAAACATACCAGGGGACGGTCCTCTAAACATACCAGGGGACGGTCCTCTGGCAGGTTTTTTAAATCTGATAGTGTTAGTGTTAGTGTTGAGGGGCAGCCTTGCAGCAAATTTTACTTTTTTTAATTTTTTAATTAACAATAACAATGATAAGAACCTCCTTATTGGTTGTCTAGTTAGCCAGTTTACCGGGTAACTGACAAACTAATCCTTATTTATCTTCTTTAATTCTTTTTCTGCTTCCAGGGCATATTCCGATTGGGGGGCAAGCTCTATTACCCGGGAGAGGTATTCTCGGGCTTTTTCTGTTTCACCTATTTTATCATAAGATAAGCCTAAATAATAGTAAGCCTCTACATTTTGGGGAGACATCTCTTCCGCTTTTTCCAGATATTCTATAGCTTGAGAATAATCTTTCATCTGATAATAGATAGACCCTACCCGGGTATTAAGATAAACATAAATCCCTCTATTTTTACTCTCCGATACCGCATCCAAAGCCAGGGCCTTTAAATAATATTCCAGGGCTTTATCGTAATCATTAATAAAAGGGACTATGCTTCTTACTTCATAGATATAGCCTAACCTGAGATAATTAATTAAATCTTCCGGATTGTCTTCAATAATTTTTTTATATTTAGGGATAACTTGCTCCGATATCTCATTAGCCTTTCGATAGAGGCTGTAAGCTTTAAAAATATTTTTGTTATTATACTCTATAATTCCTTTTTGTAAATAACACTGTCCTAAGTAATAGTAACTCTCTGTATGGTTTTCGTCCAATTCAATTGATTTTTCAAATTCAATAATAGCTTTATCGTATTCTCCTTTACCAAAATAAGATATTCCTATTCTAAAAGGAATCTGAGGTTGAGGTTGAATCTGGGATTGGGCCTTGGGCTCATACTGGATTGCAGATTCATTTTTTTCTTTGATAAACCCGGAAACGGTAACGACTGCCCTGGGATTAACCGGGTCATTAGACTCCACGTAAATCCGTTTAGTAAATCGTCCTATCAAGTCCAGAGAATTAACCGTAATCTTTATTTCCCCAACTTCTCCCGGGTTAAGCTCCCTGGTAGAGATAATGGGGTCAATACAGGATTCACAACTAACCTTGGACCCCTTAATAATTAAAATCTCATCCCCCATGTTTTCAAATTTAAATATATGGGTAGGAAGCTCATCAGGAGTAATTTCTCCAAAATCCCAGGAATCTTCCGGAAAGTAAATAGAGGGTCCCGAGTCAGCCAGGGCAATAATCATATTGCTGTGTGATGGTAAAATCTGGGTCATAGGAATAAAAAATAAAGAAAAAGCAATATAAATCATTAAAGAAAATATTCTATTTTTTCTACTTTTTCTAATTATATTATCTTTCATATTTATTATGCACTATATACCTCCCCATTTTTTTGATATTTCTAATCTTTTTGATTATATAATAGATACCCTCCTTTTGGCAAATTAAAAAGTTAACCAAAGGTGCCAGGCACCTTTGGGAAACTTTTTAATTTTTGTAAAAAATAAAAATGTGTTATACTTATAAAAAAGTTTAAAGTGCAGGGGTGATGGCTATAAATATATCAATTAAGAAGTTTCCGCGGCCTAAGATATTAGACCGTTATATTGTGAAAGAAGTAGTGAGTTTTGTAGCCCTGGCTGTTGCCGCCCTGACCATTATGCTAATCATGCAAACTCTTTTCGAGTTAATGGATATGTTAATTAATAAGAAAGTAGCCTGGCCCTATATTGTCAAATTATTAGCATATCGCCTTCCGGCCTTTCTGGTAGTAACCTTCCCTATCTCTTTGTTAGCTTCCAGTGAACTGGCAATTGGCCGCCTATCTACCGACGGTGAAATAACCGCTATGAGAGCAGGGGGAATAAGCCTGCGCCGGATAATGATTCCTTTTTTAATTGCTGCTTTAGCCATAAGTATTTTGGCTTTCATAATTAATGATTACATCGTTCCTGAGGCCAACCATATCTCCCAGAATATTATTAGAGAAATCGTTCTAAAGAAGGGTCCGCCTAATATCACACGAAATGTCTTTTTCCGTGATGCTGAAAATCGTTATTTCTATATAAATCGGCTTGATGAAAAAAATATGATCATGCAGGATATTATAGTCTATGAAATGACTCGGGAACAATTTCCCCGAGTGATAACTGCCAAGACAGGGAAGTGGGTAGTTGATACCTGGAAGCTGGAGAATGGGACTATCTATAATTATGATGAAGATGGTAAGATTACCTATGAGATGAGTTTTACTAATATGGATATCATTGTCAAAGAAGACCTGCAAAAATTCTTTACAAATCAGAGGACTCCTCAGGAGATGAACAGCAAGGAATTAAGACAACAGATAGATATTTTACAACAAGCAGGGGTAGATACTAAAAATTTTGAAGTAGACCTCTATATGAAATACTCTATCCCTTTTAGTGGGCTAATCTTTGTGTTGCTGGGGGTGCCTTTAGGTTTACGGGTAAAGAAGGGAGGTAAAGCTACGGGGATAATTATTAGCATTGTCCTGGTTTTGTTTTACTATATACTCCTTTCTACTACCAGATCATTTGGTCGAGAGGGGATGTTAACCCCCATCTTGGCTGCCTGGTTATCTAATATAATCTTTGGTATTTTAGGGGTAATTATTATGTTTAGGGCGGAGAAGAAGTGAATTAGTCGTTAGTGAATAGTGAATAGTCGTTAGTTTTAAAAACAAGATAATTTAGTTAGTTGGTTAGCTGGTCAGTTAGTTAATTAGTTTAAAGAAAATAAGGAAATATAAGAAATATGGTGCAAAGCGGAAAAGTAAAGAATGTAGTATTTTTTTTAGCAATACTTACACTAATTTTAGGGATAAATCTGGGTGTTTTGAATTTCGGGTTTACACTGGTGTCCTTTGCACAGGAGACCGAGGAAACAGTAGTAACCGGGGTGACAGGAGAGACGTTTGAAGCGCAAGAAGCACCCGTAACTGAAGAAACTGTAGATGCAGAGGAAACAGCGGTAGCAGAAGAAACCGAAGAAGAATTGGATATTTCCCTTACTGCTGATTATATTACTTATGAAAAGATAAATGACGAAGACCTGATTATTGCTAAAGATAAGGTACAGCTTAAATACCAGGATATCGAGGTGAAGGCTGATTATATAAAGATTAATTTAACCTCTAATCTTCTCTCTGCCACTGGAAAAGTGTATTTCCTGCAAGAAAAGACTGAAACTAACTGTGAGGAACTTACCTATAACTGGAAGACTAAAAAAATAATTATGCTCCGATTAAAAGGAGAATTAACGGGGGAAGGCATCGAGGGAAAGGTATATTATCAGGGAGAGAAGATGGAAAATTTCCCCGAAACCGTGGAAATTACCGAAGGAAGTTTTACCACCTGTGAATTAGAAGAACCTCACTATCATATAGTCGCCAAAGAAATGATTATCTATCCCAAAGACAAAATAATCGCCCGTAATATCTCCTGGTATGAAGGCAAGACAAAAATAATTACCCTCCCCTATTTCTTGATTTTTTTAGATCGCAAAACTCAGCAGCCTATTCTTCCTAAGATAGGACAAAATAGTAATGACGGATGGTTTATAAAGACCTATTTTAATTATTATGTAGATGAAAAATCTTACGGCACCCTTTATATCGATTGGCTGGAAAAGAAAGGGATAGGCACAGGAGTTGAACATACCTGGGAAATAGGAAGCCAGGATAATCCCGGAGAAACCTCCCTTTATCTGTATCAGATTAAGGATAAAGATAGTGGAGAAATCAGTTTAACCGGAAAGTTAAAATATGGGCAGGAGTTTAAAGATAATATTAAAACACAAGTAACACTGGATTATAGTGGAATGAAAGCTGAGGGGGGGGGACTACTGAGCAATAGTTTGAAATCTCAATTTACTTTAGACAAAGCAGGAGAAAAATATACCCTTAAGATAAGCGGTAGATATAATTTCAGCGGAACAGGACTGGGACAAGAAGAGTTAAGTATCGATGGCAATATTAAAGTGAACTATAATTATACTTTTAATGATAAATTAAATTCAGCCCTCACTTTGGTTTATACCGATAAAAACCCGGCCAGTCAGGAAGTAGCAGACCTGGAATTAACACCGGAATGGGAACTAAAATATAAGGGTGAGGGTTATACCTTAAGTTTGACAACTGAAAAGAGATTTGACCTGGATGGCGATAATTATACCGGAGATAATGAGCTTAAGATAATTGACCGCTTGCCGGAGTTTGTCTTTAACAAAAGTACTGCCGCCATCGGGGATACTGAAATCACTTATGATATTAATGCCTCGGTGGCACATTTCTATGAGATGGCTACAGAAGAAGATAACTGGCGCGGAGAATATATTGTTAATCTTAAAAGACCTTTTACTTTTGGTGAATATTTAACTTTAACCCCATCGGGAATCTTTCGACAGGATGTCTATTTAACCGGAGAAGCTCGCTATTTGGTAGGAGGAAAAGTAGATTTAAAAGCAGCTTATAACCCTTACATTTCCTCTACTCTATCCTATAGTTATAATAAATCAGTGGGTCCGACTCCTTTTAATTTTGATTATATTACTCCTTTAACCAATACAGTTAACGGAAAATTAACCTTAGAGCCTTCTGAAAAAGTTAAGCTGGATTTGTCCACCAATTATGATTTTGTTACCGAAAATTTTGGAAATTTAGTGGCTAAATTAGAGTATGATCCAAAAGAGGACTGGAAGATGAATTTTAGCTCCTCCTATGATCTAAATACTAAGGAGTGGACCAAGAAGATAAATTCCTCACTTGACCTGCAGTTAAACGATGACTGGAGAATCAAGTATAGAGGTATAGTTGATTTAGATGATTTTAAACTGACCAATAGTGTGGTGGGAATTACCAGAGATCTCCATTGCCGTGAAATAACCATAAATTACAAACAGGCTACTAAGTCTTTCTGGGTGGAATTCTATATTAAAGCCTTCCCAACTGGGAAGATAACTCTGGGGGGAGAATAAAACAGTATATAGTATATAGTATGTAGTATATAGTGAGGAAAATACAGAGAATAGATGCAAGATTATTCAATTCACCAATTGACCAATTAAATTAGTCGTCAGTGAATAGTGAATAGTCGTTAGTAGGACAAGTGCATTGCTGCCCTTATATAAACAATTCTTTCATGCAAGTAAGTATGTAGGGGCATGATGCATCATGTCTCTACATACTTCTACTTCCCGGCAGTTAATTAGTTATCTCAGCAGTTACTTTTCTTATATCAAAATCCGCTTCATCATCCTCTAAATCATTTGATGAAATACCTTCTCTTGTTGAATAAAGCACAGTATTAATATAAAAATAATCGTCTAAATAGTCATAGGTAGTAGAACCATCTGAATCAGTTGTTACAACATTTATACCAATACTTTCTTCTAGATCTTCTAAATCACTAAGGGCAATAGTAATCTGCAGTTTACTTCCGATATCGGAGATAGAATAACTTAATGATGATATTGCTGATCCCTCTTCCTTCGGATATAAATAGCAACCCATACTATCTAATTTGACATAATAATAATAGCCTTCCCAGTCCCCTATATAACTACCCGGTCCGATACCTGATTGTCCATCAGTATCCAGACCTATATAATATATCCCATCAAAGGTATTAATTTCCCCTGCTACTTCTACGGTAATCTCTAATTGATACTCGGTTTCCCCGGGTCCTGGTCCTGGTCCATCGGGCCATCTTGCACATCCCGTGACTAACGTCAATACTGCTATTATCAAAAAAATAATTATTGCTCTTTTTACCTTTATAATTTTCATGAAATCGCTCCTCTATGCCAAAAGTTAACCAAAGGTGCCTGGCACCTTTGGTTAACTTTTAGTCTAATTTGATGCCACTTCGGACATTTCCTTCTACTTCTAATCTTTCGTTATCAATATAAAAGACAGCTTTATCGCCAGTAATCCATCTGCCGGCTTCTTCTTCTATCCTGACTTTACCAATTAAATTAATTTTCTGTTCTTTGTCATTATAAACTGCTTTCTCGGCAGTGATGGTGTAATCTTTCTTTAATATCTTTACTTCTCCGGTAGCAGTTAAGTCTTGGGTATCAGTAAAAATCTCCAGGTTGTTACAATTCCAGGTAATGTTATCTTCTTTGTCTTCTTTGTCTTTCCGCTCCTGAACCAATATTACTTTCTCCTGAAAGATATACTTCTTATCATTAAGAAAAGCCTCAAGAGTTGCGCCGGTAATAGTAATATCACTCTGCACTAATTTTATATCACCCTTTATCTGGCCAATCTTTTTATCTACATCAAAATCAGCTTCCTGGGCGGTTAGCGTGATATCTTCTTGGGTAACAATTACATTCCCTTCAAAGATCATTTTATCCGTACTTTTATCATAGGTCACATTATCTGCCTCTATATTTACTACTGATTCTTCAGTCTCTTTCTTTTCTTCCTGGGCAGAGGCACAAAATGATAAAAATATAATTAGAGACAAGCTAAAAAACATTATTAAAAATCTATTAAAACAGAATTTTTTACAATTTTTCATTATACATAAAAACTCCCTTCAGTTAAATTAGTCGTTAGTCGTTAGTGAATAGTCGCTAGCATTAAATATAAATTGCGATATGCAAAGTATATTTAGTATTTATTATTATATAGTATAAAGAAAATACAGAAAATGGATGCAAGATTATTCAATTATAAAAGTTACTTTTACATTTCCCTGTAATTCAAGTTTGTTTAGTTCAACATCACTTACCAGCCAGTCGGCGGTAATATTATTTTCTTTTACCGTTAGCTCAACCGGTTCCAGACTGGCTAAGGTCTCCTCTTCCGAATCCCAGAAGAATCTATCTCCTTTTAAGATATCCCCTTCCTTAGTTTCGATAACCACTTCTCCTACTAATTCCATACTTTTACTTCCCATATCGGCAATACATTTATTAAGCCTAATATTTAGATAGGGTTCATTGTCTTTAAAGATAACTGCTTTTTTAATCTTTTCAAAGATAGTCTTTTTTCTGTCTTCGCCTAAAGATATCTTATCAGCTTCTATCTGCCATTCTTTTTCCCCGGCTTTCATTCCTACCACTGTACCTTTTTCTATTTTTACCGGGGCTTCTTTTATTTCTATTTCTTCTTCTTTGAATCCTTCAATTCCTTCTTCTGCTTTACCCGTGTCCCCGTCCTTCCCCTTATTATAAATAAAATAAAAAGAAATAGCTATAGCCAGAATTATTATTAAAATCAACCATAAGTATTTTTGTTTAAGCATATTATAATAATATCATTAATATCCCAAAGATAAAAGCATTTCATCCCACTTTGTATCCTGGGCAAAATTAGTATCGTTATAATAACTGTCGTATTCGGCGTACGGAAAATAAATAGAAAGTCCCCGCGATTTATCAACTCCATATCCATAATAACCCGAATGTAATACAGCGGAGCTTAAAGTTTGCTGAATGCTTAAGGCAATATTTTTCACTTGAACATTGTAGGAATAGGATAAAATCTTATTACAAAAATCATATAAATCAATAAAATCCCAATCACTATAATACTGACTGAAACTGGCAGCATTTATATAATTAATTGTGGGAGTCAGGGTATCACTCATAATGGCAAGAGCCATGTCAGACAATTGAGTAGCCAAAGTATCCATATAACTTAGATCAATTGCAGATTGAGTAACATCATCAGAGACAGTATAAGAAAAAATATAACTATCTACAATGTTGGTAGCTAACTGGTTAGACGTCACTGTGGGATAGGAAACAAGTTGATTTAAGATAGTATCATAAGGCCAGCCGTCATTAGGTTCTGATTCTTCTGAGGTAACCAAAATATCAGCATAATCTTTTATCTGATAGGCCACCTCGGTCATAGCCATAAAACAGGCGTCCATCCCCACAATGTCAATCTTTTTCCCCATTTGAACACTAATTGCAGAGAGGGCGTATTCTAACTCAGGAATAGTGATTTTATCTCCACTGGTATCGTCCCAGGCAATATCTTTAGTGGTGTAGGCTGGGGACCGGAATCCTCCTCCATGATTCCATATTACCAACAGATATTTTTTAGCCGGATATTCAGTTACCGCCCAGCTGGCAAAATCAATCAAGGTTTGAGAGTCTCCCATATTTAGTTCACCTAAATCACTTTTTAAATCGGAATTTATCGTATAGGGATCAAAATCCTGAGTAATGTAATACCTTCGAGTATTAGACCAATCTCCGTTAGATATATCATCAGCATAACCTTCATTATTAGCAGCTAATACACTATAAGGAATTCGGTCGACTTGCACTACAATATTTACCTCGCTTGTTGAGCCGGCTATTTCCATTTCGTTTATATCATCAATACCCGCACTTTCCAGATTATTATCGGAATCAAGATAAACCATTACCGTCCATTCGGCAGTATTGTTTATCGGTGGGAATAAAAAACAACCGGTCAAGCTAATTGATAAGATTATTAGAGCAAAAATTATTGCATATTTGTAATTCATAAATTGTTACTCCTTTTAAAATAGTCGTTAGCATTACTAGCGTAGAGCGTACAGCGTTTAGCGTATAGGATAAATCAATACACTAAAAACTTAAAGCGAAACGCGAAAAACCATAATTCAAAACTAAAAACTTTTTTCTACAAACTATTGCTTTTATTGTAGGGGTCGGATTTATCCGACCCGGCTATTCCGGTATTTTTTAACGGGCTCGATAAATCGAGCCCCTACCTTAACAGGCGAGACGCCTGTTCTACGGATTGATATAGATTACTGAAAATAAAAATGTTCACTTATAATGACATCGCAAATTTATTTGTAAATTTTTTTGTAATTGTTAATAATATATCATATAATAAATCAGAAGTCGAAAAAATTGTAGATATTTACACAATTAGCTGATAAAATAATTGGCCAATTAAATTAGTCGTTAGAATTAAATACAAGATACAAAACAATTTAATTGACCAATTACCTAATTGACCAATTAAGATAAGAATAAAGATTAAAAAATTAATTAGCCAGTTGGTATTGGTTAGCCGGTTACCCAGTTGACCAGTTAACCAGTTGGTTTAGTAACATAAAAAAATACAACTTCCAAGACAAATTTTTTAGCTACACAAAGATTTTAAAAAAATAAAATATTTTTAAAAAAAAGAAGGATTTTTTAAAGCCGATGTCGAAAAGTATATATTGACAGCAAAAATTATGAAAAGGAGGAAAAAATTGTGAACAAAAAGAAAATTATTAAGGGGGTTCTGATATTAATTGTCCTGGTGGTATTATCCCTGGGATTTACAGGCTGTGGAACAACTTATATAGCTTATCCGGCCACAGGAACAGTCTATGTAATAACTGATAGTTGGGACGATTATGATATTTATATGGATGGCATTTATATGGGATATTCTTATTATTCTTCTTCGTATTTTCCGATATATAATGTACCTGTTGGATATCACACTTTTGTAGCAGATGGATGGTGGTATGACGGTTCCAAATACCAATACATTTATTCCGGAACGAACTATGTAACAATTTACACTTACTAATCCTATTTTATTAGAAAATAAAAGAACAGGCTGCTTTTTATATCTATCTTTTAGATTTAAAGCAGTCTGTTCTTTTTTTGCTTAAAATAAAATATTTTTTCTTAGAAAGAGGATTTTTTAAAAAATTGTAGAATATTTAGAATTACAAGATAATGTTTCAGAAATGGGAGGGGAGTTACGAATTATAGATACTCGTATACCGTTAAAAAACAAAAATTTTCTAATCCTGCTGGTAATTATGATATCAAGCTTATTATTACACTCCGGATGCGGAGGAATTATTCCCCCTCCTATTGTTAACGAAAGAGTATATCGTGCTCTCTGTGTGGGCGTTGGGGATTATATCGACTTCCCTGATAGTTATGGAAATACCGACCTTCCCGGTCCGCCTTATGATGTAAACAGAGTATATCAAACTCTTAGTAAATGCCGATTTGGACCATCAGATACCGAATTTTCTGAAATCTGGTATATCACTGATTGGTCTGCTACAAAATCAGCTATCTTGCAAGGGATTACCAATGTTTTCTCTGAAACAGATTATAATGATGTATCTTATTTTTATTTTAGTGGCCACGGAGCTTGGGAAAATAATACTTCCTACCTTTGTCCGGCTGATTTAACTTCTACGACAGACTCTGCCATCAGTGTAGATGAATTAGAAAGTGCCTTAAGCGCAATCCCTGGCACTAAAGTGGTCTTTCTTGATTCCTGTTATTCCGGAGGATTTATCGGGAAAGGACCGGAAGAAATACAAACTTCTAAAGAAGAATTAGAATCTTTTAATAATCAGATTGTTAATATTTTTTCTCAGGCCGAAGATAAAGGACTGCTTGCCACTAATCAATATAAAGTTTTAACCGCCTGCCATTATTATCAGGAAAGTATGGGGCTTATGCCGGAAACACCGGGTGATTTTGACCCCTTTGGAGTGTTTACCATGAGTTTATGCGATGGCTGCGGTTATTCTGACAGTTACCCGGCAGATACCAATCTTGATACCAAGGTTAGTTTACAGGAAGCATATCTTTATGTGAAATCCTATGTAGCAGAATTAGATGCCCAAATACCTTATATCAGTATAACCCAGAATGTGCAAGTTTATCCAAATAATTCTACTTTTACAATAGTGGAATATTAAAATAGTCGTCAGTTTCCGGTTCTTAGTTTATAGTTTTTAGTTTTTAGACGAGATGTAAGTTCCGAGAAACTCAAAACTTGCAACCTGCAACCTGTATTTTATCAGAGTAACTGGATAATCTTGTGTAACTTGCCATTTGTTAATATAATCACTAAGGGCAGACACAAAGTCTGCCCTTACATATTTTACATTACCATTTTCTTTACAGGCGGGACGTTTGTCCTACTTTGGGAATGATAAATTGTGCTCCCACTTCTGTCTTCTATTTTTTCTTACGCGATACTCGATACTTTTTTATTGTACCAAGGCGATTACCGGCGTATCACTTTCAACCTGCAGGAACATTTCGGTACCTTCTTCGATTTTTACATTTTTGCCTGGCACTAAAGCCCCAAAAACTAATCCCACGGGACTGCTCAAGATGATTAATCCTAAAATTCCCGCTCCTACTGCCACATATAACCTCTTGTTCTCTTCTTCTGCTTTTTCTCCTAATATTAAATTAAGAGAAGTCCCGTCTAAAGCGGAAACTAATTTAAATTCTAACTCTAGCTTTCCTGACCGAGATAAAATGGTAGCTTTCTTAGCTTTAGTTATTTCGCCTAATCCTTTAGAATCAGCGGGGATAACCAATTTATTATCTAAAAATACATTTTCACTTATTTGAAAATCAAATGTTTCGCCGGTTTTATTATTTTTAGAATTTAAGGTACTCAAAAAACGAATAGGTACCAGGGTTCCTGCAGGAATTAGCACGTTTTCTACTTGCGGTTTACCCTCTTTAAAACAAACACTAAAAATACTTTCTGCTCTCATGGCTAAAAAATCATCCGATGTTGCACCAAATAACACATTTTCTAAATTTTCTATTTTAACAATTAAAGGTTCAGAAGTATTTTTTTCTTCTAACATCCACTGTGAAGCATTGATTTTAAAAATTACGGAAGGTTCTTCCGGAGTTCCTGATATTATAAATTCTTTTAGCTGTTTTGCTCTATTGGTAATTGTTCCGGGAAGAGTTCTACCTACTAATTCTTTTTCTAAATATTCTACTCGTTCAACCAGAGGTTTTTCCTGGGTTGTTCCGTAGATAGCCATTTCTATCTGCGATAAATCTTCCAATAAGGTCGCCTGAGAGGCTTCTGCCGCCCAGGAAAATTGAGCTAATACTGAAGTAAATATAAAAGCAATTATTATGAGAAAAGAAAATGATTTTTTAAATATCATTTAAGATCACCTGCCTTTTAAATAATCTATCGATTATTTTAATTAACCAATTGACCAATTAGCCAATCAGCCAATTAAAATACAAAACTGGTTTTTGGTTAGTAATCACTATGTGATATATACCATATACTATATGCTATCCTATCCTGGCTTATGAATTCTTTTTCCTTACTATACACTAAATACTATATACTAAATACTGTTTTATTATAATATTATTCTCTAATTTCCGCAAATATTTTCCAAAAAAAATAACCCCCGGAAAAATTCCGGGGGTTATTGTTGAATTTCACTAATCTTTTACAATTAGAAGGTTACTGCGAGTTCTGCAGTTAAAGTGCCGGCAGTACCAATGATGGCCATTACATCATAATCATTGATATCATCTTCCCAATCATTCATCTCAAAGCCAACGGTTAAGTCGGTATTGTCAGCTAAAGCATAAATTAATTGAGCTTCAGCACTCCAGGGGGCAGCACCATTACTATCTACACGACCTTCAACAATAAGATCCATATCATCAGCTAAAGCATATTCTAATGTAGCTACAGCAACATATTCATATGTCGCTGCTACGGTATCATAGTCCAATTGGGCTGCGCCGCTTAAGACATATTCGCCTGCATCATCCACTGGATAATTCATGTATTCAGCATATACAGTAAGACCCAAACCTATTAAATCGTAAGTAACGTCTAATTCAGCAGCTTCTTCTGTAACTGCATCAACTGTGTAGGCTAAATCAACTTCTACCTCGTGAGTTTGAACTGCCATAGCAGTATCCATATCGTAAGTCCAGCTTAATGTTCCGTCAAGTTCGTCAGATAATGGATAAGTAGCTGATACGCCTCCGCCAAAGCTGTCAGCAGTAAAGTCAGTATTAGTTGGAGCAAATCCAGCAGTTACGTAATGGGCATCAATGGATAAAGCAAGGTCATCTAATGGAGTGTCAATGGTTAATGCACCTGCATAATCCAAAGCTGTTCCGTAGAATACACCGGCTTCGACAGCTACTGCTGTATCGTTGTCTTCACCCAATGCGAATGCTAAATCTACACTACCAACATAACCGACAGCTAACACATCATAAGAACCGGTAACACCAACTGCAACTTCATCTTCATCGCCAACGTTAAAGGCAACATTTGCGATATAGAAATCTTCTACGTCTCCAAATAGAGTCCAGTTACCGAGATCATTCTCTGTATCCCAAACCCAGGTAGCCAAGAATCCATCGAATTCTTCAAGGGTATCAAAGTCATATACTAATCCTAATCCTATAGTAGCTGGTTCAACTTCTCCTACTCTCAGTTGTAAGTCTGCACCTTGATAATCAACAAAGAAAGTATCCCAGGTTACTACAGGTGCACCGGAAAGTGCATCAACAACATATGCATTTATTCCAGCGGTAGTTTCATCATTGATGGTAGCTGTAAAAGTAATATCTGTTTCGTCGCTTAAAGTTGCGGTAGATACTGTTGGGTATACAACTTTCGAATAAGTAGCTGTAAAATCACCGCTTATTACAACTGGTTCAAAGAAGGTATCCAGTTTGGCTACGGTTGTCTCTAAGGCAGCAATTGCTTCACTGTTTGCACCTAAAGAAGCCTCTAAGTCAGCTACAGTTACGCCTAAGCTGGCTAATTCATCAGCAAATTCAATAGCTAATTTCTCTAATATTGCTACATCTTCAGCGGAAGCAAAGTCCATGCCTTCTACATAGGCCAATGCTTTAGCTGTTGCTTCAGCAAATTCGTAACGGGTTAGAGATTTTGCTCCGCCAAAGGTACCATCAGGATAACCTACGATAACACCCTTTGCGGCTAAGCTTTGGACTGAATCATATGCCCAGTGGTTTAAAGGAACGTCTACAAAAGGATTGGCAAGTACTGGGAGTGCAAAAGCTAATACTAACACTAATGCTAATGCTAATTTTTTCATTTTTTTCTCCTTGGTTTTTTATATTTCCAGTCAGTTTTTCTATTAAGGAGAATCTATCAATTGAGCATCCAATGTTTCCTCATTAATATCTTCTCTTTTTAGATTACTAACTGGTTTTTTATATCATCTTTACTTAAATTAAAGCAGGCCCAAGAATTTTTTTCACCTCCTTTCTCCCTACTTTAACCGATCTAAGATGATATACTTGTGTATTATTTTTTCTTACCACATATATATACTACATCAGTATTTAAAAATCCTTCTTTTTTTTGAAAATTTTTTAAAATAATTTAAAAAATATTCAAAATTATCATAAATTCATGTTCCATACGGTATTTTTTATATAAACAATTCACCATAATGTTATATATCTATTGTTTTTATTATAATTGTTAATGTATTGTAATGTCAAGAAATATTTCGTATCGTGTATCGTGTAAAGAAACCAGGATTCAAGTGTAGGGGCATAATGAATTGTGCCCTCGCCATTTTATTGCCTAATGTTTCCTGTAGGCACGAAGCATCGTGTACCCACATTAGCCTTTTGTTTACTTTTTGGTCTGTAATAATATTATTAAAGATTAAGAATAGTTTTGGCTTCCATCCTCACTCTCAGAGGGCCCGTACTCCAGGTATCGTAAACCGAAATTACTGAGACTTTCATTTTTATACCCGATTCCACAATAGTTTTAACTGTATCATATAAATTAACTGCTGATATGGATCCTACAAAACTGGATTTGGGATCAGGAATGATTCCTCTCTCTACTGCTAAAATATTTACTTTTCTTAAAAGAGTTAAAAGTTCTTTTTCCACTTCGCCAGGCACTTTAGAACTTTCGATTTCCTCGGAAATAACTTCTTCGTCTATTTTAAAGACTAATTTATTCTCCAAGATCTTAAAATGTGCTACTATAGGTTCTCCTTCAATCACGTTTATAGAAGATAAAAGTCTTACTATCATCTCTTTATCGCTATTATATATCTTTTGTGTTATATCTTCAAATTCTTCTTGGGAAATAATAAATACCTGATTGGTTCTCTCATCTTTTTTGGCTCCCATGGCTAATACTTTATTGGAAGCTTCGTTTAAAAATCTAATTAACTCTTTCTTTGTTTCTTCAATCGGTCTTTGCCCTTGAATAATAGTCAGCGCAATCTGTTCGTCCGACCCAAAAATAACCTCTCCTTCTCTAATCCAGGCAATTCCGGAATAAAGGGCTTTTATGGTGGCATTTAATTCTTCTATTTCCTTATCTAGCTTCCCTTTTTCTTCTATTAACCCCTCTCTAATTCTTGATAATTCTTCTAATTGACTTGTTTTGTTTTTTATATCTTCAGATAATTTCTGATATTTCTCCTCCATTTCTTGTAATTGAGTAGTTTTTTCCTTTAGATCTTGTTTAGTAGAGGATAATTGCATATTTCTTAACTCTACTTCCTGGGATAAAGAGGAAAGCTTTCCTTTTAACTCTTCTATTCCGAATAGGGCGGTTCTAACATCATTGGAGGAGATAGCAAGCATGGTTACTGTAATAATGGCAATCAAAATACCACTAATTATAGTAATAAATATAGCTGTATAGTGGGGACGTAATCCAAAGATGGTCACTCTTTTTTTGCCTATTTTAAGGCCTACCCAGTCACCGACAAAGGCGATTAATCCGCTGATTATGATAACTGCAGATATTAAAATAAGACTGTACATGTTTTTGGACTCCTTTCAGTCGTCCATATAGTTAGTTGGTTAGCAGTAAGCAGTTAATTAGCTAACTAGCTAACTAATTTTAGAGATTAAATCTCTCCCCCAGATAGATTTTTCGGGTAATTTCACAATTGGCTACCTTCTGGGGAGTTCCTGAGGTCAGTATTTTCCCATTATGCATAATATAAGCTCTATCGGTAATTTTAAGAGTTTCTCTCACATTATGGTCGGTAATTAATATCCCCAAGCCTTTTTCTTTTAGATAAGAAATTATTTCCTGAATATCATAAACGGCAATTGGGTCAACTCCGGTAAAGGGTTCGTCAAGCAGCATAAAAGAAGGCGAGCTGGTTAAGGTTCGAGCTATTTCTACCCGACGCCTTTCCCCTCCGGAGAGCATATACCCTTTATAATCAGCGAGATGATCTATTTCTAACTCCTTTAATAAAGAATAACACCTTTCTCTCTGTTCATCTCTTTTGACTCCTAAAGACTCTAAAATTAGCAGGAGATTTTCTTCTACAGTAAGCTTACGAAAGATTGAAGGTTCCTGGGCTAAATACCCCAAACCCATCCTGGCTCTCTGAAACATAGGGATTTTGGTGATTTCTTTGCCGTTAAAAGATACTTTCCCTTTATCCGGAGCTATTAAGCCAACTGTAATATAAAAGGTAGTGGTCTTTCCTGCCCCATTTGGTCCTAAAAGACCTACTACCTCGCCTTTATTAATCTCCAAGCTAACATCATCAACCACTCGTCTTTTTCGGTAAATTTTTACTAAATTTTCTGTCCTTATTCCCTGCACGATTTTCTCCCTCTTACTAGTCGTTAGTATATAGTATATAGTATTGAATGCAAGCATTCAGTCAACAGTAATCAGTTTTCGGTTTACAGTTTAAAAAGATACAAGATACAAGACAATACAATTGACCGAGTAATCAATTCGTAGGCACAGGCGAGATGTCTGTCCTACGGTTTTATATAGACCATTAGGGGCGTATAACAATACGCCCCTACTTCTCTCTGTAAACTTGTAACTCGCAACCCGTAACTCATTACTTATTACTCATTACTGTATTTTGCTATACACTAAATACTATATACTATCTTATTCTGACTACTAACTCCTGAACTCTGGCTCCTCTGTCTTCTCTTTTCTTTACTATATACCATATACTATATACTGTTTTAAACTGCCGTAAAGAGAAGCTCTGCAAAAGCTACCAGATTATCATCTACATAGGCTTCTGCCTTGGCTTTACCAATCCCTCTTACCATCTTTATAATTTCCACTTTAATCTTCAATTGGTCTCCGGGATAAACCGGTTTTTTAAAGCGAGCTTTGTCGATACCGGCAAATAAGGGAATCTTCCCCTTGTTTTCTTCTTTGGAGAACATCAGAACTCCACCGGTTTGGGCCATAGCCTCGATTATAAGTACACCGGGCATCACCGGATGTCCCGGAAAATGTCCCTGAAAAAAAGGTTCGTTTATGGTAACATTCTTTACCCCTACAATCCTATTTTCTTCCTGCTCTAATATTTTGTCCACTAACAAAAAAGGATAACGATGTGGTAAAAGATTTAAAATTTTTCCTATGGATAATTTTTGTTTCATTTTGTTTTATTTTTTTCTTTCTGCTCTTCCTCTAATTTTCTATTAATCTCTGCTATTACATCCTGAGTAATATCTTCTCCTCCATAGAGAGCAATAGGATAATTTAAAATATCGGTGCCAGCCGGCACTTTTATCTCACTATTTAATATTAAATCATATTTTCCTTTATCTCCTATTGCCTTAATTGCTTCAATAATATCTGAATAGCGAGCCGCCTGATATGATTTTATCTCAGCAAGAATCTTCTCTTTAATTGGTGACCATTCTTTATTAAATTTATCTTCCAACTTTTTAAGTCCAGTTTCATCAAGTCCTTTACCTTGTATATTTAATTCTTCCTGGCGTTTTTTAAGTTCTTCTCGTAAACCTAAACTAAGTTGATTAATGTTTTGGGTATAAGGATGAGCGGATATAACTTCCGCTAAATTTATTAACCCTATCTTTCCTACTGCAGCCTCAATATTTTGAAAACTTGAAAATAAAAAGATTACTACTGTAAACAATAGAATAAAAATTGCTTTATTCCCTATCCTTTTTTCTGCTACTTGCATTATTTTCCTCCTTAAAATTTATTATAGTATATTATATGTATCGCGTATTGCTTATTGGGTCAAAATACAGTAAACAGTAATAAGTGATATGTAGTGAGTAATGAGTTTATGCTTTTAAGTTTACAAATAGGTTACTTGTCACATATTACACATTACACAATCTACTGGCAAACCGGTTAACCGGTTAATTAATTTAATTTACAAATTGGTGAATCGGCTAATTGGTAAATTATCTTAAAAAGTATGCCCTATACTAAAGTAAGTCTTCCCTTCTCCTTCTTCATTAATACCATAGTCTAATCTAATTGGCCCTAAAGGAGTATCAAAGCGAACACCTACTCCCCTACCAAACCTTAAATCTCCTAAATTAATACTTTGATCAATCTCCCACGCTTGACCCCAATCTGCAAAAAGCACTGCCTGGAAATTTTCAGCTAAAGGAAATCTATACTCCACATTAAATACCAAAGACTTATCCCCCGAAAATTCACCAAAATCATAACCTCTTATGGTATTCATTCCCCCTACCTGATATTCTGCAAAAGAAGGTAGATCAGTATCCGCTATACCGCCCATCGCCCGGAGAGCTAATACTCCCTTACTTAAATTATTAGTTATCTTTTTAACGCTGCCGATATCGACTATGTCTCCAATAAACTGGGTAGAAATATAGGCTCTAAGAGTTAAATTATATTTGTTAAATTCATAATCTCCTCCTAAAAATCCTCCCGCTTTTTCTAAAGAAAAACTATGATACCAACCGGAAGTAGGTTCAAATACATTATCGCGAGTATCATAAGAAAAAGTAGGCGCAAGACTATTAGTTAACCCTTCATTAGTATCTTCAGGCAGGGTTCCAGAAATTAGATCATAGGTTACTCTCTCACTCTTTAATTCCAATCCTAATTTAACTGAATCACTTATCTTCCTTCCAAAAATAAGCCTTCCTCCCAGCCTCTCTTCATCATATTCAGCAAGAATTACTTTTGCTTCCTTATCCTCTTTGTGGTTTATAGTATCATATACTTCGAAACCTAAAGAAGTAGGTGTGCCACCCAACCAAGGTTCAAGGAAAGAAAGTTTATAAGTAGTCCGACCACCAATTTCTACTTTAGCTTCTACTTTTTGTCCTCCTCCAAAAAGATTATTCTCCTCATAACTAGTAAATCCCATAAGGCCTTCTTCGGAGTTATATCCTGCTCCAATACCGAATTTTCCTGTATTTTTCTCAATTACTTTTATAACCAAAACTATTGAATCTTCTTCGGCACCCGGTTCCAATTTCATACTTACATCTTCGAAATATCCTAAGTTATAGATTTTCTGTAAAGATTTTTTTACTTGCTCAAAATTGAAGAGGTCGCCGGGTTCAATATTAATTTCTCTGGCAATTACCTTTTCTTTGGTCTTATCATTACCTTCAATTACTATCTTTTCCAGCCGGCCCTCAGAGATATTTATCCATAATTTTCCTTCTTCATCAAAATTAATATCTTTAATATTAATTAAAAGATACCCACGGTCTTTATATAGTTGAGAAATACGATCAAGGTCGTTTTTTAATATCTTCTGGCAAAAAATTTGCCCTTCCCGTAAAACCATTACTTCTCGCATCTCTTCTAAAGAAACTATAGTATTTCCTTTAATACTAATCTCTTTGATAGGTAAATTTTCCACTATTTCAAAGACTACTTTGTAACCATCTCTAAATGATTCTAATTTTATTTTTACATCTTTGAAATAACCCAGATCATATACTGCTTTCATATCTTTTTCTATATTTTCTTTGGAAAACAAGTCTCCCAGATTAGAGGCGATTTGGGAAATGATTAAATCCTTTGAAATACTTTCATTCCCCTGTACTACGATAGCAGTTATCTTTCCTTGATTGTTTGCCTGGGCCTGAACTAAAATTAAACTACTCAAAACAAATATTAAAGTTAAAATTCCAAATACAAGTATCTTGTTCCATTTGTTCTTTCTCACTTTTTATTCCTCCCCTTGAATATTTTTAATATTTTATTAAAAGTCATATTGTAATTCAAATTTTAATTCAAATTCATCATCTTGTGAATCTATTGAACCTATTTGAGTACTTAAAGTTAGGTTATTTTTAAGTTTATATTCTAATTCCAAGTCACCTATTTCCATTTCAAATAAAGGCGCAGAATAGGATAAATAAAAATTTTCTGAAAAATACTTTCCTACTTTAAGGACTAAAGTTTCTAAAGCAAAACCAGGAATAAAAGCTAAATCAGAATCCTGCTCTTCTTTAAAGATTGTTTCAATTTTAAACTCATCTAATCCTAAAGAATTAGCAATTTCATCTTCTATCTGGTTTAAAAATCTTATACTCAATCCTTGAGCTATCAAATTAATCATTTCTTCTTGTAAAATTGTTCCCATTTCTCCTTCGGTTAATCCGGCATAGTTTTTATTAAACATTAATAGAGAAATTATCTCGCTTTCACTTAAGGCAGGAGAAGAACTAAAAGTAACCATAGGTTGAGCAAGAATTCCACTTACACTGACAAACACATCTATGTCATCAATTTCAGTCTTTGCTCTTATGTCTAAAATCATATCTTCCCCTGTAGAATCAGCAAACATTACTTTACCTTCAGATACTCTGAATTTCTTATCTAAAAAGGTGATATAGCCCTGTTTAATCTCTAATCCCCCGTTTAATTTAGGAGCAGACAAAGCTCCCTGAACTTTTAGACCTCCCGCTAATTTCAAATTAAAATCATTGGTATTAGCAATAAAATCATCTGAAATTTGTACTTCAAGATCAATATCTCCTTTAAGGTTAATTAATTTAGATAAAAGTTCCAATGGATTAGAAGGGATTTCTTTATTATTTTTTTTCCAGTTTAATTCTCCCTGAGAAAGAGTTAAAATTCCTTCTATGTGGGGAGAGGTAAAGAGACCAGTTAACTTTGCTTTCAAATTAGCCTGGGACTTAAAAATATCCTGGTATAGAATTTCCTCCTGATTACTCCATATATTAATATTTAAATCCTGAAGTTGCAAGTTTTTCAAAGCAAATTCTCCGGAAGTATAAATCCTATATCGGTCAATCTGGAAATTCATCTCTTCTATCTTAACTAAATTATCTTCTAAGTGTAGCAAAGCACTTAAATCACTTATTTTAGCCGGCAATTCATATAACTCTATCAAGCCACCATTAAGAGCGATATTACCATTTAAAATCGGTTGGTTTAAAGTCCCGGAAAGTTTTAATTCAGCATTGGTTAAGCCCTGGATTTGTTTAATATCTTCTTTAAAGAACATACTAATAAAACTTAAATCAGTATTTTCCAGAGTAAGGACAAAATCTATGGGAATATCGGTTAAACTTGGGGTAACTTTTTCTTTACCCATAAAAGAAAACTCATAAGGAATCTTGCCCTTTCCTTTTATTTGATGACCTTCTTTATCCAGAACAAATTGTTTAACCTCTAAGATATCCTGATTATAGAGAGCTTCAAAAGTAAGATTATCAAAAATAAAATCCTGAAATTTCCCCTTTTCAACCTTGGCCAAGAAAGATATATTAGGTAAGTCAATATCTCCCGTAGCCTCTGCCTTAAAGTTTACCAGGCCTTTAATCTCGTCTTCTATACCAAAAAGATTAGATAATTGGCTCAAATCCACATTATCTGCTGAAAGGTGAATATCTAAATTTTTATTATCCTTACCAAGATTAATCCATCCTCCGGCTACAAGTTCCCCTTTTCTTTGACTCAGTATTAACCGATTAATCCTTATCACAGAACCAATTTTATCTAATTTTACTTCTATGGAGTTTAAGGGTACTCCTTCTAACTGGGCATCTTCAATCAAGGCTGATAGATACAGGTCGGGAGAAGCATAATCACCTTTTATCTCCAGAGAACCCGTGGCTTTTCCTCTAAATTTACTTATTAAATCTGGTGGTAAAAAATATGACATTAGGTGTACAATTCTCTGGTTTAAGAAATTAACTCTCAGATCCAATGGTAATCCTTCTTCTAAATTAACTTCACCCTGGACATAAATCTGAGACTTACCAGAATCTAACACTAAGCTTTTTATGCTTACTTTTTTATCCTTTAGGGAAAAGGTCAGATTTCCAGAGTCTGCCTTATAGTTTATTATATTAACCTTTTTTATTTGCAGATCGCCATTCGCTTCAAATTGAGATCCACGGCTTTGGATAAAAATATCCCCTTGAGCTGAACCAGATAGTGGCAGTTCAATACTAAAATATTTAGCCAAATAATTTAAATCTGCTTGTTCTATCTGCAAACTTAATTTTATTTCCATTTCATCTTTTGTTTCGGGAAAATCTGCACTACCTCCACCTTTAAATGTTAATCCTTCATCCTTAAAAAGAAGGTCTTCCAACTTTAATATGTTTCCCTGATAATCTATCTTCCCCTCTAAATAATTAAAGGGTAATCCAGATACCTGTCCTTTTTCAATTTTGATTGTACCTTTAATCTTGGGATCATCGAGCAGGCCGCTCAACTCTCCAGTAAAATTCGCCAGTCCTCTAATCTCTTGATAATTTAAGATTTCTCCCAGCTCTTCTAAGCTAATTCCCGAAGTATTTACCTTTAAATTTATATAATTATTTTCAGCAATCACACCTTCTGCATTTAGAGAAAGAATTCCTGCTTCATTTTTAACCTTCGCTTCAGCAGAAAGGTTTATTTTTTCACCCTGGCCAATAATACCTCTCATCTCAACTTTGCTCGATAATAGCCCCTTTTTCAGATAATCTAAATGGAAAGATTTCAAAAAATCACTTTCCACGTCCAATTGAGCAAGGTTAAACAAAACATCGTATTCAGATAGTTCGTCTTTCAGTATAATCTTGCCTGTACTTTCAACAACGCCTCCTCCAACCTCTGCTTTCATATTTGTAAAATAAAAACCATCCTGGTCGTAATTGAATTCTGTCATTAGATGGGAAAAATCATATCCCTGAATTTCTCCTTGTTCGGTTAACAATTCACCCTGTACCTGAAAATTTTCCTGTGAACCACTTACTTCAAATGACAGGTTAGACTTTCCTTTAGCTTGAAACTCTTGAGGCAGAGATGTATATTCTTTTAGGCCTTCTTCCAGGTCGCTTAATTTAAAATCATCTGATTTAACCTTTAAATCGTAATTAAAATCATCAATATAAGTGAGAATCCCTTTCAGGGTAAATGGGGAGTTCTTATAAAGAGCAGTAGCCTTCTCTATTATTGTTTCTTTGGAATCAAAGGTGGCTGAACCCTCGGCTTGATTGAGCTCTATGCTATCTAAAAAGTCTGGAAACAAATCAACATCTCTTACGGAGGCCTGGCCATACCAGATGGTTTCGCCTTTATTAATATCTAAATCATGGGCCAGGTGGAGATTTAAATCAAACAACCCCTTTTTTAACTTGAAGGGTTTAGTTTCCGCAAAATAATATTGAAAATGAGTAATATCGGCACCTTTAAAATTAAAATCGAGGGAATAATCCTTCGTTCCATTTGTAAAAAAATATCCCTTTATAGCAAGAGGAGCATTATTTTCTTCGCTTAAACCTGAACAATCAAATTCAACTTTGGGTAAATTTTCCAGACAAAAATAGCCATTTAAAGATTTTACTTTAGTTAAGAGACCTTTTTCCTTAATTGTCTGGTAATCTATATAATCCAAATTTCCATCCTGAAGATTCACTCTATTAATAGAAACTGCAAAATTATCACTTTTAAAATTAAACTTTTTCATAAAATCAAAGATTCCCTGAATGTCTCTAACCAAAGTCATCCGTGGTTTTATTAAGGTTATATCTTCAACGCTCAGGGGTGTCTCCCTCTTTAAGGCAGAGAGAATATCCAGGTCATAATTTACAATTACCTCTTCGGCTTCAAAGAGTAAATCCTCATCTTTTAACGAGCTGTTTTTGAATACTTTAAAATTAGATAAAGTTACAGATTTAAGAGAGTAATTTTTAACTCTCCCAATATAGATCCCTCGATCGATGGCATTCTCCATCGTAGAAATTATCTGATTTTTTATTTCATTTCTAGCCAGGTTACTCCGAATAGCAAAATATCCTCCCGTAATTAGAACAACGAGAATCAAAGTAACTAATATTGCTTTTGGAAAGGGTTTTTTTGATTTTTTCTCAGACATGTAATAATTCCCCAATTGAATTAGTCGTTAGTGCATAGTAAATAGTCGTTAGTATTAAATACAAGATATAAGACAATACAATTGACCCATTACATTAGTTAACCAATTAACTAAGTAACCAAGTAACTAGTTAACCGATTTATTATATCATATATTTTATACAGGTAAAATGTAATTTTCAATCTAAATTGTATTATTTTTAATTATTTACTTCCTTGCTCTTCCCTTTTCATCTTCTTCCAAACTGCTAAAGCTTCTTCGGGAGTGTTCACTTTTATATCACCAAAGACATGAGGATGTCTTCTGATAAATTTCTTTATCGCACCGGCCAGTACATCAGAATAAGTAAATAAGTCTTTTTCCTGGGCAATTTCAATCTGCATAAGTATTACCATTAACAAGTCCCCCAACTCTTCACACAGATTATCCTTACATTTAGACTTAACTGCCTGGGAAATCTCTTCAGCTTCTTCTAAAATGTTGGGAGCCAGAGATTCTAGGGTCTGCTTTCTATCCCAAAGACAGCCTTTCGGTCCCCTCAATTTAGCAATAATATTCACCATTTCTGCAAATAATTCTTTCTCTTTTTCGTACATTTCTTCCTCCGTATATTAAATTTACCAATTCACCAATTTTCCAATTAAATTAGTCGTCAGTAAAAAAATGCAAAATACAAAACTGGTTTTTAGTTCTTAGTTAATAGTTTTTAGACAAGATTGCCGTACCCTGATAAATCAGAAGTTATAATGCCATTATAGACAGGCGAGACGCCTGTCCTACTGTTTTGTCTTGTATCTTATATCTTGTAACTGGCCAACCGGGTAACGATTAACTAATATCCTATCCGCTAAAAGCTATAGGCTATCTAATCTTCTTGTTCCTGTTTTCCTACTTCTTAATCTCTTTGCTATATACTAAATACTAACGACTATATACTAATTTGGTTTCTATTTTCTTTACTATATACTACATACTATATACTAATTTTATTTCGCCAAATGTATTACAAACTCCTTCAAAAATTTTAAAATTTCTGAAGATTTAATTCCGGAAAGGTCAATTTTAGAAATTCCAGACAATCTATATTCTTCTTTTATTAATCTTTGCTGATAGAAAGAAGGCAGCCTGCTTAATTTTGCTTTTATTTTAGCATTCTGCAGATATCTAATAATTAACTTCTTTTCCTTTACCACCAGGGAACCAATGCCTAATTTTCTTAAAAATATCTTCAGATATATTATCTCTAATAAATTCCTTACCTCCCGGGGATAAATTCCATATCTGTCCCTCAACTCTTCTTTTACCCTCTCCAAATCTTCTAAATCTTTAATATCTGCTAATTTGTTATAAATTAAAACTCTCTGTTTTAAATCAGGGATGTATCCTCCGGGAATATAGGCATCTATTTTTACATCGATAACCGGGGTGATATCTTCTTTATTTTCCTTCCCTTCTTCCTCTTCCCGCAATTCCTTAATCGCTTCTTCTAATAGGCGGCAATAAAGATTGAATCCTACCTCGCTTACAGACCCATGCTGTTCTTTACCAAGCAGATTCCCCGCTCCCCGAATCTCTAAATCTCGCATGGCTAATTTAAAACCGGAGCCTAACTCACTGAATTCCTTAATGGCCTGTAATCTCTTTTTTGCGGTATCAGAAATAGAACGATAGGAAGGATAAAAAAAATAAGCATAGGCACGCCGGTCAGTCCTCCCCACTCTCCCTCTTAATTGGTAAAGCTGGGATAAGCCAAATTTGTGGGCATCATCGACAATAATAGTATTTACATTGGGAATATCTAAGCCAATCTCTATGATGGTAGTACAGACTAAAATATCAAATTTCTTTTCTAAAAAATCAATCATTATATCTTCTAACTGCTCTTCTGCCATCTGTCCATGAGCAATTCCGATTCTGGCTTGAGGAAAGAGCCGATTCAAATCCCAAGCTATTTTCTGGATACTCCTTACTCGATTATGGACAAAGAATATCTGCCCCTCTCTGTCCAATTCTCTTCTTATAGCTTCTACTATCATTTTATCATCTCTTCGGCAGATATAAGTAGCGATAGGAAATCTATCTTCGGGAGGAGTATTTATTACGCTTAAATCTCTAACTCCGATAAGCGACATATGCAGGGTACGGGGGATAGGAGTTGCAGTCAAGGTAAGAGAATCAATGCTTTCTTTTAATTTTTTTATTCTTTCTTTATGAAGGACTCCGAAACGCTGCTCTTCGTCAACGATTAGCAAGCCTAAATCTTTAAATCGGATATCATTTTGAATTAACCGGTGGGTTCCTATGATAATATCTACCTTTCCTTCTTCCAGGCTTTCGATTACTTTTTTCTGTTCCTGTTTGGTTCTAAAACGGGAGAGCATGTCTATATTTACAGGGAAGGAACTCATCCTTTCCCGAAAATTATCATAATGTTGTTGAACCAGGATAGTAGTAGGTGCTAAAATTGCCACCTGCTTTCCGTCTAATACCGCCTTAAAAGCAGCCCTAATAGCAATCTCTGTTTTGCCATAACCTACATCTCCACAAACTAATCTCTCCATGGGTTTGACGACTTCCATATCAGCTTTAACCTCGGATAAAGCTTGCAATTGATCATAAGTCTCTTCATAGGGAAAAGACATCTCCAACTCTTGCTGCCAGTTATTATCTTTGGAAAAGGCAAAACCCCTGATTTCTTTACGGGCGACATATAAATTATAAAGCTCCTGGGCTAATTTTTGAATTGACCTTTTTGCTTTTCCTTTAGCCTTTCCCCAGGAGACTCCTCCTAAACGGTAAATCTTGGGAGTTTTGTCTTTGATACCTATATATTTATGAACTAAATTAAACTGGTCTACCGGAAGATACAGTTTATCCCCTTGAGCGTATCCGATTAAAAGGTAATCTTGTTTTACTCCTTTAATGGTTAAATTTACTATCCCTCTGTATATCCCTATACCATGATCGATGTGCACTATATAATCTCCCGAAGAGATATCCATCGCAGTGGAAAAGGATTCGCTCTTATACCTGGTTAATCTATATCTTTTATTCCTTTCCTTGCCAAATATTTCCTGGTCGGTTATAAAAATTGCTTTAAGATAAGGAAATCTGAATCCATAATTTAGGTAACCATAAGAAATGAAGATAGTTGATGGTAAGGCAGTATATTCTTCTAACCTTCCTGTAGCAAATCTTTCTACTCCTCTTTCTTCTAATATCTCCCCTAAACGTCGGACCCGCCCTTCATTTCTGACCAGAATAATAATGTGCTGTTTTTCTTTCTGCCATTTTTCCAAATCTTTAGAGAATAGATCTAAATTCCCAAAATAAGAACTAATTTCCTGTCCTTCTAAAATAAATTCTCTGGTATATTCTTTTTTCTCTTCCTGATTACCGGAGATGCTTCCTTTGTTTTCCTCCGGAAGATAGGAGAGATTAATCATATTTTTATATTTTAGCTTATTACATATCTCGGAGTTGGTGATGAAATAAGAAGAGGGTGAAAAGATTAATTCCCTTTTATTCTTCTCAATTTTTTGGTAAATGTCTTCAACTTCTTCCAGAAACTCCTCCACTTTTTCTTGAATTAATTCCGGCTCGTTTTGTAATACTATCAGGTCCTCGGGAAGATAATCAAATAGTGTGCTGTAATTATAATTAGATGAACCATCGGCAGTTAATTCCCGGGAAGGAAGAAGAGTATAATCTGCCAATTTAAGTATCGATCTTTGGGTATTCAAGTTAAAATACCTGATCGATTCTATCTGGTCTCCGAACAATTCTAATCGAAGAGGGTTTTCACTGGTTAGCGGGAAAAAATCGATAAGACCTCCCCGACTGCTAAATTGGCCTTTTTCTTCAACTATCTCTGCCGACTGGTAATTTTGATCTAAGATAATTTTCAAAAAATCTTCCTTTTTTAAGACATCCCCTACTTTTAATTTCCAACTTGTCTTTTTAAATTTTTGAGGAGAGGCTAATTTGGGCAGGAGGGCTTTAATATCAGTAATTAAAATAACCCTCTTTTTATACTCCTGGACACCCATAGAAAGATGTTTCAGGATATTAATTCTTTGCTGGATTATCTGGGGATCAGAACTGATGTCCTCATAAGGAAGGACATCAAAAGAAGGAAAAAGAAAAATATTCTCTTCCTTATTTTGAGACTTATTTAAAAAAGTGTCTAAGTCCTGGTATATCTTTAAGGCATTTTCCTGAGAATCGGTAATAATGAGGTAAGATTTTTTAATTTCCTCTTTTGAGACTAAGGCAGCCATAAAGAAAGAACGGGCGCTATCCTTCAAGCCGGAAAGCAATATTTTGTTAACCAACTTTCCTTTTATTATTTTTATTATTTCTTTAAATTCTTCAGATTGATTCCATAGGGATAATATTCCCGATAAGCTCATTATAAATATCGATGTTCCTTTCAGTATTCTCGTCCTTTATTTTGCTAAAACTAAAGATAAATCATAAAGGTCTTGTTTAATAGTTTTCTGTTGACCAAGGACTTCTTTTAAATCAGTTGCCTCAATCTCATTCCCGATTAATCCAACCATTTTAGATGTTTCACCTTTTAATAGATGCTCTACCGCTGCTGCCCCTAAACGGCTGGCTAATATCCTATCAAAGGCAGAAGGTGAACCACCTCTTTGCAGATAACCTAAAATAGTAATCCGTGTTTCGTAACCAATCTTATCTTCTAAATATTTACTTACTTCATTGGTTTTTCCTACTCCTTCGGCAATAACAACAATACAATGGGTCTTTCCTCTTTGATAACCCTCTTTTAATTTTAAACTAATTTCCGGTAAATTATAGGGTATTTCCGGAACAAGAATTACTTCAACTCCTCCGGCAATTCCGCTCATCAAGGCTAAATAACCTGAATCTCTTCCCATAACTTCCACCACAAATGCCCTATGATGAGAAGAAGCAGTATCTTTGATTTTGTCAATGGCATCAATAACTGTATTTAAAGCAGTATCTACACCTATAGCCATATCTGTTTTAGGCAGGTCATTATCGATGGTAGCAGGAATTCCGATAGTCTTTAATCCTAAAGCGCTTAAATCTCGAGCTCCTCGTAAGGTACCATCGCCTCCGATAGTTATCAACCCATCAATATCGAATTTCCGGAGTTTTTGTAGAGCAATATTAAGACCTTCTTTGGTCTTAAATTTTTCACTGCGGGAGGTTTTAAGAATGGTTCCTCCTCTTTGCATAATTCCGCCGGTTGATACCTGATTCATAGGGGAAATTTGTCCTTCCATTAAACCAGCAAAGCCCCTCTCCACAGCAAATACCTCTAAATTATAGAATATTCCGGTTCGTACCACTGACCGAACAGCAGCATTCATTCCCGGAGAGTCTCCCCCGCTGGTAAGAACAGCAATTTTTTTCATTTTCATAACATTTTTACCTCCAATATTTAGTATATAGTATATAGTATTTAGTATTTAGTAAAGAGATAAGAAGTAAGAAATCAATAAATAATCTGGCGAATTAGATAATTGTCTACTAATAGACAGGCGAAACGCTTGTTCTACGGTATTATTCGAAAATTATGGATGTTGCATATTCGGTAAAAAACATTTTTTTGAATATATAAATTTACTTCATTGGAAATTGTTATAATTTTGTTTTTACTAAATACTATATACTAAATACTAAATACTTTTTAGGATTCTGGCTGCTTCTTCCGGAGAAGTAGTGTTAATATAAAATCCTGTTCCCCATTCAAAGCCGGCTATTTTGGTCAATCGAGGGATTATTTCTATGTGCCAGTGATATTTTCTATCCAAATCCGGACATTCTCTGGTAGAAAATTCTTTAGAGGGTGCACTATGAATGATAAAATTGTAAGGAGGATTATTTAGTTTTTCCATTATTTTAGATAGAATTTCTTTCATTATCCTGGCTAAATTTAAAATATCATTATCGCTGGTTTCCTCATAACTGGAATGATGATATTTAGGAAGTATCCAGGTTTCAAAGGGGAATCTGGCAGCAAAAGGCGAAATAGCCATATATTTTTCTGTTTCTTTTATCAATCTGTCTTTAGATTTTACCTCCTGTTTTATATAATCGCAGAAAATACATCTCCCGTTAAGGTCAAAATATTCTTTAGCCCCTTTTAACTCTTCTTTTATCCTTTGGGGGATAATAGGGGTACCGATAAGCTGAGAATGAGGATGCTCCAAAGAGGCTCCTCCATCAATCCCATAATTTTTAAATATTAGAATATATTTTATCCTTTTATCTTTAAATAAATCTAAATATCTTTGCCGATAAGTTTTTAAGATTAAAACGATATTATCAATACTTAAATTATCAAAATCTTTATGATGATGAGGAGTTTCAATTATTACTTCGTGTACTCCCAGACCGTCCATTTTCCAAAACATTCCGGCCTTTTCCAGGACAGCTTCCTTCTCTTCCAGCTTTAAAGCAGGATATTTATTGGATACTACTCTTACTTTCCATCCCGGACTATTTTCCCTGGTACCTTTTTTCCGAAAAGCAAATATTTCAGGGGGTGTTTCATTTTCATTCCCTTCACAAAATACACAGCTATCTTTTTTCTTTTCCTCTGTTTTTATTTTATAATCTAAGGGCCTTCTGCCTCTCCCTGTAGAAATTATCACCCAATTATCAATTATAGGGTCTTTCCTCAATTCAGTCATCTTTGTTCCCCTAAGCCTGAAAGATAAAATTTGAAACTAACAACTATTCACTGTTCACTAACCATTAATTTATACTGATATTTTATCTAATTACAACTTGTTTGTCTACAAAAAAGAGGCATGCTAATACATGTCTCTTTTTTATTATATTATTATTTTTATTTTACATCAATTCTTTTACAACTATTTAAATTTTACTAATTATGGTTCAATTAATTTTCTATTGTATTTTCTCATAGCTTTTTCAAAATCATCTTCTATTATGGTCTTTATTGTCTCAGTAGATAGTTTTATTGTTCCCTTTATTTTATCCTCTTCATCATTGTTAAAATTAGAAAGGACATAAGACATACAATCAAAATTGAAGCTCACTGAAGGATTTCCAATTCCTATTCTCAAACGGGGGATGTTTTCGCTGTTCAAATATTGCATAATCGACTCCATCCCCTTGTGGCCTCCGGCACTCCCTTTTCTGCGAATCCTTATCTGTCCCAATTCTAAATTCAGGTCATCATACACTATTAATAAATCTTGATGGGGTATTTTATAATAAGAAACTACCCTATTTATTGCTCTTCCGCTTAAATTCATAAAAATTTGCGGCTTTACCAAAATCACCTTATGATTATTTATCATCCCCCGGGAAATCAAGGAATAATAGGATTTTGCTTTCTTAAATTCTATTTCCATATCTCGGGCTAAATTATCAACTATTCTAAACCCTATATTGTGCCTGGTAAATTCATATTTTGAACCAGGATTGCCCAAGCCAACCACGATCTTCAATAAAATTCACTATCCTTTTGTCGTCCTATTCTTTTTTAGGTGCAGAAGAAGGGGGTTCTTCCTTTGTTTCTGCTTTTTCTTCTCCTTCTTCTCCTTCTACTACTTCTTCCTCTTCTTCAACCACTTCTTCTATCTTGGTGGGAAGAACCACTGCAGCAACAATTCTATCCGGAGCAGTTAATACTTCAACCCCCTCCGGAATTTCCATCTCTCCGACAGAAATATGTTCGCCTACCTTAAGACTATTAAGGTCAGCTTTTAAACTATCTGGTACTTGAGAAGGTAAACATTCTATTTCTACTTTTCGTAATTCAACCTGCAGAATACCTCCTTCTTTTAACCCGATAGGTTCGCCAATCAATTCAATATCGACTTCTAAAGTTAATTTTTCTTTTAAAGTTACTCCGTAAAAATCAACATGAACTATCTGCTTTTTTAGTGAATTATACTGAAGATCTTTAATTACAGCCAATCGGCTAACTTTTTTCTTCCCATCATCCATCTCTAAATCTATGAGTCCGTGCGACTTAGCGGATAATAATTTTGACAATTCATAATTTTTAACCTTTAATATTAAATTTTCTTTATCATGGGGGGAATATAATACTCCAGGGACTATCCCCTCTCTTCTAAATTTCTTACTACTTTCCTTCCCTGTATTATCTCTTAATTCCACTTTTAATTTTGGTTTTTTCACCCTATTAACCTCCGTTTTAGTATTTCGTATATCGTATGTCGTATATCGTATATCGTAAAAAATAAAATTCGTATCTCGTAAATTAGCGTATAGCGTACCCATTTAGCTAACTAATTAGTTGGTTACCCGGTTAGCCGGTTTACCATTTAAAATACAGGTTACGAGTTTCAAGTTTAAAAAGCCTTTACAGTAAACCGAAAACTGAAAACCTATTTTGCATCTTATATTTAATGCTAACGACTATTCACTATTCACTAACGACTATTTATTTAAATAATGTACTTATTGATAAATTGTTATGAATTCTGTTAATGGCTTCGGCAAATATCTCTGCTACCGACAAAACCTTAATGCCAGGTAAAATCTTATCATTATCAACGGGAATGGTATTGGTTACCACTATTTCCTTAAATAGATTATCATGCAAAGATTTTTCTAATCTTTCTTTTGCCGGACCGGCAAATACCGGATGAGTAGCACAAATATAAACCTCTTCTACCCCGGCATTTAATAAGGCCTGGCTTCCTTTTATTATTGAACCAGCAGTATCAATAATATCATCGACTATAATTGCGGTCTTACCTTTTACTTTTCCCACTATATGCATTATTTCTACATCATCAAAAGACGATCTATATTTATCGATAATAGCAATTGGTTTTTTAATGCGCCCGGAAAATTCCCTGGCTCGAGCAGTTCCTCCTACATCGGGGGAAACTACTACTACCTTATCTAAGTTCTTCTCTTTAAAGTAATTTGATAATATGTTTACGGATTCCAACTGATCTACAGGAATATCAAAAAACCCCTGGATCTGCCCAGCATGTAAATCCATGGTAAGTACTCGATTAGCTCCCGCAGAGACCAATAAATTTGCCACTAACTTTGCGGTAATAGGCTCACGAGGCTGGGTCTTCCTCTCCTGTCGGGCATAACCATAATAGGGGATTACCGCGGTAATCCTTCCCGCTGAAGCCCTCTTTAGAGCATCTATCATAATTAGTAATTCCATAAGATATTCATTGGTGGGCGGACAGGTAGATTGAATTATAAAAACATCTTCACCTCTTACGCTTTCCTCAATCTTAACCTTAATTTCTCCATCAGAGAATCTGGAAACATCAGCCTGACCTAAAGGTACATTTAAATACCTGCATATCTCTTCTGCTAAATCTTTATTGGAATTACCAGCAAATATCTTTAACACTCTTTTATCATAAAGTATCAAAATTTTATCATCTCCATCTATTTAAATTTTTCTTTGCGGAATTTTAACTTTTATCTTCCTTTTTTTTCTTCCGCCATCCGGAAATATTCGTTTGCCTGGAACGGGCAATGGCTAAATTGCCTGCAGGCACATCCTTGGTAATAGTTGAACCCGCTCCGGTATAAGAATCTTTCCCTAATTTTACTGGTGCTACCAATGAATTGTTGCTTCCGATAAATACCCCGTCTCCTATGACAGTTTTGTGTTTTTTCTCTCCGTCGTAATTACAGGTTATAGTCCCCGCTCCAATATTGACCTTTTTACCAATTGTGGCATCGCCCAGATAGGTTAAATGGGAGGCTTTGCTGCCTTCACCCATAATAGTTTTCTTTAATTCTACAAAATTTCCTATCTTTGCTCCTTTTTCCACGACAGTTTCAGGTCGCAAATGGGCATAAGGGCCAATATTTGCTCCTTCTTTAACGGCACTACTTTCTATTATTGAAGCCCAAACTCTAATTCCTTTTCCTATATCAGCATCAATTAGATGAGAGTAAGGCCCGATAAAACAATTACTTCCGATTTTAGTGCCTTTTTCAATAATAGTGAAGGGATAAATAATAGTATCCTGACCAATTTTAACCCCCCTCTCTATGAAGGTGCTATTAGGATCAACTATAGTTACTCCCTGAAGCATCAAGTCTTGAAGAGTCTTTTGATAAACTTTCTGGGAAACATCAGCCAGATCCAATTGATTATTTATTCCTAATATTTCCGAATAATCTTTTACTATTATATCACCTACAGTTAATCCTTCCCCTAATAATATCTTTACCGTATCAGTTAAGTAATACTCCCTTTGTTTATTATCCGTGGTAACCTTTTCTAAAGCTTGGAACAGTTTTTCTTTATTAAAACAGTAAATTCCGCTGTTTATTTCGGTTAGTTTCTTTTTATCTGTAGATAAATCTACCTCTTCGATTATCCCCTTTATTTCACCCTTTTTATCTCTGATAATTCTTCCATAACCTTTAGGATTTTTTAAAACAGTAGAAACCAAGGTGCAACAAAAATTATTAGCCTGGTGATATTCCAAAAGCTTTTTTAGAGTTTTAACCGTTAAAAAGGGGACATCGCCGGATAAAATCAGCACATCTCCTTTAAAACCAGACAATAATTTTTTGGTTTGTAAAACTGCATGGGCAGTTCCTAACTGCTCCATCTGTTCTACATACTCTATTTTATCACCAATTGATTCTTTTATCTTATTGCTTTTATAACCAATTATTAATATCTTTCTTTTTACTTCGAGTTGATCAACTGTGTCTAATACATAATTTAAAATTGGTTTTCCCGCAAGATTATGAAGGACTTTAGGCAGATTAGATTTCATTCTCTTGCCCTTACCTGCTGCCATAATAATTACGGCAGTATCTCTCATAATCATACCTCCAATTTTTGCTTTTATTTAATAATAAATTAGTTAATTGGTTTGCTGGTTAGCTAGTTTAATACTAATAATTTATTATCTAATTAACCAGTTAATTAAGTAACTAAGTAACGAATCAAAATTAATTTATATGGCTGGGGCGGAAGGATTCGAACCTTCGAATGCGGGATCCAAATTCCCGTGCCTTACCACTTGGCTACGCCCCAAACCAAAATTTTTTATTCTTGTAACTTACTTAGAATAAACCTTCTTCTTTCTTCTCGGCCTCTTCTTCCGTTTCTGTTTCTTCTACTACTTCTTCTTTTTCTTCTACTTTAGCTTCTATTTTAGCTTGGGGACCCTCTTCTAATTCCCTGCGATAGACATCTAAAACTGCATTTTGTATCTTTTCTCTGATCTCGGTATTTATAGGATGGGCAATATCCTTATGATCTCCATTGGGGAGTCTCTTGCTAGGCATTGCTACAAACATACCCTTATTGCCATCGATAACCCGTAAATCATGCACTACAAAAGAGTCATCGAAAGTGATCGATACATACGCTCTTAATTTTCCTTCTGTTTCTATTTTTCTAAGTCTAACATCTGTAATTTCCACTTAATACACCGCCTTTTTTATTTTTTTTGTTTTTAAAATTATCACGATTAATTTTATTTTCTATCTGTAGTTGTTTCTTATGAATGCAATCTATCCCCGCTAATTTACTACTAAAGCTTTTCGCTTAACGAGACTCTTACTCCTAACTAAATTCTAACCTCCTAATCATTCGTTTTGACCAATTTACTCCAGATTTTTCACATAGTTGCTATTACCTCCCTATTTCAGTAAATGCTTAAACGTTTTTATTAAAAAACAAACACAGCAATAATAACTACTGTGTTTCTGGAATAATCTATTTAATATTTATATTTTTCTTTTCTTAATAAATTATGTTTATCTTTGTTTTCTGCAAGGTTATTAGTCAGCACTGTTAATTCCCTGTTCTTTTATGTAAGGTTTTAGTTGAAAAAATTATAACATGATAGAATTTTATTGTCAAAAAAAGTAATTTTCCAATCTACCAATCTACCAATTCTCCGATTCACTAATTGACCGTTAAGTCTACCAGTCTAAATTAGTAGTTAGTGAATGGTATCAGAGTGTAAAGTTTAAAGCTAAAAACGCAAAACCAAAACTTAAAACTTAAAATTGAAGAAAAAGTTTTGAATTTTGAATTATGGTTTTTCGCTTTTCGCTTTAAGTTTTTAGTTTAATGCTAACGCAATACTCGATACGACTTCATTCTGGCTTCTGTTTTTTATTTTCTTCACGATATACGATATACGATATACTAAATACTACTTTTATAGACAGGCGCCTCGCTTGTCTATAAAAGTTTATTCCCCATCGCCATACTCAGTTTGGCAAATTCTTCTAAAGTCAGGGTTTCTCCCCTTCGGTTCTTATCAATATTTGCTTCAGTTAAAATGTTCTCTATTTCCGCTTTAGTAATTTCTCCCTTAAAATAGTTAGACAAAGAATTGATTAATCTTTTTCTCCTTTGTTGAAAGGAAGCTCTAATAATATTAAAAAATAGTTTTTCGTTACTTACTTGTACTTGCGGGTTTTTATAGATATTTAACTTTATTATCATCGAACTCACTTTAGGCTGGGGGTAAAATACCGTAGAAGGGACAATATGCACTTTTTGGGGTTGAGAGTAATATTGGGCAACAAGGGATAATATACCATAATTTTTATTCCCTGTTTGAGCCATCAATCTTTCTCCTACTTCTTTCTGGACAAGAAGTACGGCTAATTTTAAATATTGATTAAGTTCAAAAATCTGTCTTATTAAGGATATGGAGATGTAGTAAGGAAGATTACCCACTATTTTTTCAATTTTTTCACCTTTTGTTCTTTTCTGCTTAAAAAAATTAACCAGATCAAAATTCATAATATCTTCAAAAATAATCTCTATATTATTAGAGGAGAAAAGGCTTTCTTTTAAAAGGGGAGTTAATTTTTTATCTTTCTCAATAGATATAACCTGTTTAACCAAGGGGGATAATGCAGAGGTTAGAGTTCCAATACCTGTGCCAATTTCTAAAATGCAATCTTTTTTATTCAATTTTAGTGAATTAATAATTATTTGTAAGGTGTTTTGATCTACTAAAAAATTCTGACCTAACCTTTTTTTACATTTAAAATCGTATTTAGTAAGAAGTCTGGTAACTTCTGCGGGAGAAGTTAATTTTGGGTTATTCATCAGATTGCTTGCCTTTTTAGTCGATAGTGAATAGTTGTTAGTATATCGTATTGCGTATCGAGTATCGCGTTAAGAAAATTAGAATTCAGGAGTGGAGATGCGATATATCGTGCCTCTCTCTACAAACTCTCAACTTGTAACCTGTAACCTGAAACACATTACTCATCACTTATCATTATATTTTAATCTAGTTTCTTTCCCTTGGTTTTTTCTTTGCTATATACTAAATACTATATACTATATACTAATTTTGGAGCCGGCGATCTGAGTTGAACAGACAACCTACGGATTACGATTCCGTTGCTCTTCCAATTGAGCTACGCCGGCATCATATCCTTTTAAAAAAATGGTAGGCGGAACAGGACTTGAACCTGTGACCCCCTACATGTGAAGCAGGTGCTCTGCCAACTGAGCTATCCGCCCATTTTTTATAATAAATAAATTGGTGCCCCCAAGGGGATTTGAACCCCTGTCGCCGCCGTGAAAGGGCGATGTCCTGTCCCCTAGACGATGGGGGCATTTTCGATGGGCCGTGCAGGTTTCGAACCTGCGACCCTCTGATTAAGAGTCAGATGCTCTACCAACTGAGCTAACGGCCCCAAAAATATTTAAAATTAAAAAATTTTCGCCTTTAAATGTTACTATATTTTTCGTTAGCTGTCAATTAGTAAATAAATAATGAAATCTTTATTCTGGGCTAATTCTGGATAAATTTTCAAATTTCGCATATTCTTTTATAAAAGTTAATTCTACTTTACCGGTGGGGCCATTCCTTTGTTTGCTAATAATTATTTCAGCAATGCCTTTCTTTTCTGTCTTTGGTCTATAGTATTCTTCTCGGTAAATAAAAATAACTAAATCAGCATCTTGTTCAATTGCTCCGCTTTCTCTTAAATCAGAAAGACGGGGTCTTCTTTCAATCCTCTGTTCCACCGCTCTAGATAATTGGGAAACTGCTACTAATGGAACATTTAATTCTCTCGCTAAACTTTTAAGGGAACGAGAAATTTCTGAAATCTCCTGCTGTCTATTCTCTATTTTGCCAGCAGTTTGCATTAGCTGTAAATAATCTACTATTACTAAGCCGAGATTGCATTGGGCTTTTAATCTTCTAGCCTTGGCTCTAATTTCCAAACAAGAAATACCTGCTGTATCATCAATAAAGATAGAGGAGGAGGATAATCGACCTGCAGCCATAGATAAGGGAGCCCAATCTGCTTCTACTAATCGTCCCTTTCTTAAATTATGAGCATCAATACGAGCTTCTGAACATAACATCCGTTGTACTAATTGAGACTTAGACATTTCCAAGCTAAAAATTGCTACCGGGATATTTTTATAAATACTAACATATTGAGCAATATTCATACAAAATGCGGTCTTACCCATACCAGGTCTTCCGGCAACGACAATTAACTCAGAAGGTTGGAAACCAGTAGTAATGTCATCAAGCTCCTCATATCCACTAGGAACCCCGGTAATAAATTCTTCCCTATGATAAAGGTCTTCGATTTTTTCATAACTATCCTGAATTATCTCTTTTATGGGAACAAAAGACTGCCTTATATTTCTCTCTGAAATTTCGAATACTAAATGTTCTGCTTTATCCAGTAAAATTTTGGCATCTTCTTTTTCTTCATAGGCCATAGAAATAATTTTAGTAGTGTTGTTAATTAAGTTTCGTAAAATAGATTTTTCTTCAATAATCTTAATATAGTATTCAATATTCGCTGCAGTAGGAACACTATTAATTAAATTGGTTAGATAGGTAACTCCCCCTATCTCTTCTAATAAATTTTTCCTATTTAATTCCTCGGTTAGTGTAACTAAATCAACACCCCTGCTCTTTTCAAACAGTTCAAGAATACACTTAAAAATATTCTGGTGAGCTTTTTTGTAAAAATCTTCGGGTCTTAAAATATCCACACCGTGCAAAATAGCATCTTCCTGGAGCAACATTGAACCTAAAGCAGCCTGTTCTGCACTAATATTTTGAGGAGGATTCCTGCCTAATTCCATTTTTTAACTCCGTATTAAATAGTCGATAGTGAATAGTCGTTAGTATTTAGTATAGAGTATTTAGCCTTTAGGATAAAATCAATAAACCAAAAATTTAAAGTGAAAAACCATTATTCAAAATTCAAAACTTTTTTGTATGAACTATTGCTTTTAATGTAGGAGTGAAATTTATTCGACCCGAGTTTTGCGGGCTTGATAAATCAAGCCACTACCTCTCTATGCAAACTAGAAACTTACAATTTGTAACTTGAAACATATTATCATCTCTTATTACTGTATTTTACTCCATTTTCTTTCTATTTTCTCCTGGTTTTTCTTTTCCTTACTATATACTATATACTAAATACTAGATACTATATTATTCTTTTTTTGTATCCTCTGTTTCCTGCTCAGATGCGGAATCAGAAATTAAATTAATTTTAATTTGAGGAGTTACATCTTTATATAAGTTAATTGGTACAATATGAACACCCAATTTTTTTAAGGATTCTTTTAAATTAAGTTTCTTTTTATCTAATTCAATTCCATATTCCTTTAACAGAGCTTCCACAATATCTTTGCTAGTTACAGAACCGAAAAGCTTTCCTTCTTCCCCAGCTTTAACTTTAATTTCCAGGGAGATATTATTAATTTTTAGTGCTAATTCCTTGACTTCCTTTAGCTCTCCTTCTCTTTGTTCTGCTTCTCGTTTCTTTAAATATTCTATTTGTTTAAAATTGCCTGCGCTAAAAGAAATTGCTTTACCTTGGGGAATTAAAAAATTACGGGCAAAGCCGTCACTTACTTCTACTACATTTCCTACTTGTCCAATTTTTTCCATATTTTGTTTCAAAATTATTTTCATATTTTAAGCCTCCCTACTCTATTCTCTATTTATTATAAATTCTTCTACTGCTTTTAGCAATATTTATTAGTCGATTATTTTCAGGTATATTAATTCACCAATTAGATTAGTCGTTAGTATATAATATAGCGTAGAGCGTTTAGCGTATAGTTTCAAATTTAAAAAATGCTTATACCAATTTAGCTAAACACTTAAAACACTTTTTTCGTATATTGTATTGCGTATTGCGTTCTGATTTAAATGATAAACAGAGAAAAAACCTGTAATCTGGAACGTATAACTATTTACTTGTCACATATTACTCATCACTGTTTTTCTATGTCTACTGACTCCTGGATTCTGGCTCCTGACTACTGATTTTTATCTTTTATTTTCTTAACTAGCCAACTAAATACTATTCACTAACGACTATTTTATTCTTTTCTGGCGGTAATTAATCTTCTAAAATCTATCCATATATCTAACATGGCTGCCCAGGTAATAATTTGGGATAAAAGGGGTTGAAAGCACACCAGAACATACACAACCCACCTTAAAAAATTTTTAATTTTAAACCGCTCCAATATAAAACTGGTTAAAGAAAGTCCATAAATCAAAAATACTACTGTAAAAAAAACTTGAATATTTATTCCAATTTTATTTAAAAGAGGTACTTTGTAAACTGTTCCCAGAATTATCAATACCATCCCTAAAAAATAACTCCAAAAAAAAGACTTAGAAGCTCTCCAGTCATGAAAGGGTGAAAAGTTAGCTAGTTTATATTCAAACCTCTTTAAAATCAAACGAGCTACCCAGTAATTTAAAATAGTATCAAAAATTGAAGCAAGAATAAGCATTCCCGGGAATGCTATTCTAACAATACTGAGGGTTTGGGTTAAGGAATCTTTCAGGGTAGCTAATTGTACTGGAGATAGTCCAATATTGCTATAAAAATTCAAAGATTGAGTTATAATTTTATCTATCTCTTCTATATCAAATAATACGGTATTGAGATCTAAAACCCAAAAGCCGATTAAAAGGATTAAACCTTTAGAAACAAGAGAAGCTATGCTTCCAATGATAATAATATCTGTTAAAGATAATCCTTTTTTTATACCAAAACCTAAAGTTAGCCCCAATATTCCAAAGCCTAATAGGACTATAAGCCCTTGCAGGGGACCAGCTAAAATAGTTACCAAAATCCCTGATATAAAAGCTGAGATAATAGCAAACTTTATGCTATGGCGTAAACATAAAATTATAATCGGAAGAGGGCACAAAAAACTTACCAGTGTACCCAGTAAGGGAATGTAAATACTAATAATAAATAGAACGGCAGTAATTGCTGCTAAAAATGCACCCTCAACCATTGATTTAGTTGGAATTTGTTCAGTCAATAAATAAGCCTCTTGAATTAAAAATTATTTTTGTATATCGTATATCGTATGCCGTATATCGTATGCCGTAAAGAAAATAGGATACAGAATAAAATAGTATATATTATATAGTATCGCACCATTATCAAGCTAAAAACTTAAAATCCTTAAAATCCACCAGTCTACCCGTAGTCCAATTTACTAGTCTAAATCAATTAACCAGTTAGCTGGTTTACCATTTTTTCAGTTATCTAATTATATAGTATTTTTTACTTGAAACTCGAAACCTGTAACTTGTAACCCGAAATTCATCACTCTTTACTATTCTCTTCTTCACGATATACGATATACTACATACTATATACTAATTTACTAATTTACTTATTTTGCCACATAAGGAAGAAGTCCTATTTCTCTTGCTCTTTTTACAGCTATAGCCAGCGTACGTTGGTGTCTTGCGCAGTTTCCGGTTGCTCTACGAGGTAACATTTTGCCTTGTTCAGTAATAAATTTTCTTAATAAATCTATATCTTTATAATCAGCTAATATTTTATCTTTGCAAAAAAGACAAACTTTCCTTTGTGGTCTTCTAAAAGAATTAAATCGTGTCATTAATTTATGTTTTTCCTCCTTTTTAATCTATCTTCTCTTTTTGGTATTTCTTTAAATAATTAATTAGCTATCTTTATTTTGAATTTTTTCTTTATCTTGTAGGGTTAATAAATATCTGATAACTCTCTCTTCTAACTTTATAACTCTTTCAAGTTCAGCAATAATTTTTTCATCCACATTAAAATTTAAGACTACATAAATCGCCTCTGCAAAATCCTTAATTTCATAAGCTAGCTTTTTTTTGCCCCATTTATTTGTCTTGGTTATTTCTCCCTTTGCGTCGGTAATAAGCTTTTTTACTTTATCCAATAAGGAATCTAATTCTTTGTCTTCTAATTGGGGATTTATAGCAAGCATTATTTCATAACTTCTCATCTGTTACCACCTCCTTTCGGTTTAATCAGCCCCTGAAAGATTCTTCAGGAGCAAGGAAATTAGAAATATAAAACGATTTATATTATACCACAGATGTTTTCGATATCAAGTTTAAATCCGTATCGAGTATATCGTATTGCGCATTGCGTAAAGAAAAAAAATAGAGAAAAAAGAAGATAGGAAAGGAAAACAAAAGCGATAACTATTCTTTTCTTAATCCCTAGAGATAATTTCTCTGATTTTCTTCTCTAATTTTACCCGGGGAATCAGGACTTTCCTGCCACAACAAAGACATTTTATGCCAATATCAATACCGGTCCTGGTAATTTCCCAATGGAAACCACCACAAGGATGTTTCTTCTTTAACCTAATAATGTCTCCCATCCCTAATTTTAAAGGCATGTTACCATATCCTTATTCACCGATTTAACGATTAACCTAATTTCTGCAGGAGAGAATTGTATTCTTCTTTATCCTTTTCTTTGAAGGGACCAACAATAGATAAATTTATTTTATCTTTAGTAAAAATATTTTGTGCCATTTCCTGAATATCTTTCACTTTTACTTCTTCAATTTTTTCTTTTATTTCGTCAAAAGTTAAAGTTCTACCATACAAAAGCATCCTATTCCCCAACCAAAATGCCCTGCTTAAAGTACTTTCCAAACTTAAGGATAGTGCACCTTTATACATTTCTTTTGCTTTTTTCAATTCATCTTCTTTTAAATTATTATCTTTTATTTTATTAAGCTCCTCTAAAATTGTCTGGATAGTTTCCCTCAGTTTACTTGAATCGATACCGGCATAAATATTGAAAGAACTGATATCGTTAAAATACTGAATAAATGAATGGATATCATAAGCTAAACTTTTTCTAACTCTTATTTTTTGAAAAAGCCGAGAACTCAATCCCGAACCCAATATTATATCTAATAAATCCACGGAGTATTTATCAGGATCTAACCGAGAAATTCCGGGGAAACCAAAAGAAAGATGAGTCTGGTTACTCTTTTTAAATTTTATTCCTATTTGAGTATTTTTCTGATTATCCTTTGCAGGTAAATAATTTTTAACTTCACCTTTTTCAATTATTTCAAAATACTTATCGACCTGTAGAATTACTTCTTCTATCTTAATATTGCCTGCAACACTTATTACTAAGTTGTTGGGTCGATAAAATGTATTTATATATGATAAAAGGTCTTCTCTTTGAATATTGATTACACTCTTTTCATCTCCGAGAATAGGTTTTCCCAGAGGATGATTTTTCCACATTAACTTATCAAGTAAGATTTCTACTAATTCTTCTGGTATATCCTGATATTTTTTAATTTCCTCGATAATTATATTTTTCTCCTTACAAAGGTCTTCTTCTCTCATTAACGAATTTAATATGATATCGGCTAACACATCAAAAGCAGTTTTAAATTGTTCCTGAGGAACTTTAGCATATAGATAAGTTGTCTCTTTAGATGTAGAAGCGTTTATTTCTCCACCAATACCTTCTATTACCTGAGATATTTCTAAAGTGCTCTTTCTCTTGTTGGTTCCTTTAAATAGCATATGTTCGATGAGGTGAGAAATTCCTTGGTGTTTTTGTACTTCGTACCTTGACCCAGCTCCTATTCCGAAAACAATAGCTACAGACTTCATGTAGGGCATTTCTTCTACTACGATTCTTAAATTATTTTCTAATTTTATTATTTTATAAATTATATTTCCTCCCTTTAGATTAGTCGTTAGTGAATAGTGAATAGTCTTTAGTATACGCTCTTCCTCAAAGTTTTACTCGGATATTTTTACTACAAATACTTCTTCTAACTTAGTAAAATCCACCTCTGGCCTTATTATTACTTTTTGAAATAAATCATGGCTTTCCTTTTTTATCCCAACTATCTTACCAATAATAATTCCCTTGGGGAAAATGCTCCCTAATCCGGAAGTAATCACTACATCATTTATTTTTACATCAGCATCATTGGAAAGATACTCTATATAGCAATAATTGCTTTCGCTTCCCTTCACTACGCCTATATCTCTTGATCTCTGAATCATGCCTCCCACAGCACTTCTTTGATCCAATATTAATAATATTTTTGCTGTTCGGGAATCGACACTAACTACCCTGCCTACCAATCCAAGGTTAGTTGCTATCGCCATATTTTTCTCTACTCCATCAGTTATTCCTTTATCGATAATTATACTATTAAACCAATTTCCTGGTTCTCGGCTGATTACCAAAGAGGGAATCATTTCATAAGAAAAAGTTTCTTTAAGTTCTAACAGCTTTTTCAACCTATCATAGGCTATCAATTTTTCTTTTAATATAGCGTTTTCCTGATAGGTAATTTCAATTTTTTCTTTTAGCTCTTTATTCTCTTCTTCCATTCTCTTAAATTCGGCTATAGCCTTTAAGTAATTTTTTGTATTGTCAGCAACTAAAGTTATCCCCCGATTAATCGGGGAAAAAAGTTTTAACGCAATACTCTCTAACCAATTAAGGTATGTTTTGCCATGATAGTCTATAGTCATTATAAAAATAGTTATAATAATTAATAAAGTAAAAATTATTAAAGTATTATTTTGAGAAAAAAATTTTTTCAAGTTTCCAATTCCCCAATTATATTAGTCGTTAGTGAATAGTTGACTATTTTAAACTCTTTTGGCTGTTCTAATCAATACCCTTTGGTAAAAATTAAAATCCTCCAAAACCTTTCCTATGCCCTTAATAACACAGTATACCGGTTTTGAAGATACAAAAACTGGAATACCTATCTCTTCTTGTAAAAGTTCTGGTAAACCTACTAAAAGTGAACCTCCACCAGTCATAATCACTCCTTTATCCACAATATCTGAGATCAATTCAGGAGGTGTTTTTTCTAAAACCATCCTCACTGTATTAGCAATTATTCTTAGGGGTTCAGAGAGGGCTTCCCTTAATTCATCTTTAGAAATTTTAATTATTTTAGGAAGACCCCCAACTTTGTCTCTCCCCCTAATCTCATAATCACCATTTTCTCCATCTGTCTTATTTGTGGATAAACCAAGCTTAATTTCTTCAGCAGTTAATTCGCCAATATATAAATTATGTACTTGTTTGACGTATTTACTAATGGTTTCATTGATATAATCCCCGGCAACTTGACTCAATTCGCTTACCACTATCCCTCCCAAAGATATCATGGCTACCTCGGAAGTTCCTCCACCTATATCTACTACCAAATTACCCATAGGTTCAAATATAGGAAGTCCTACACCAATAGCTGCTGCCATAGGCTCGTCTATCAGAAACACACGTCCCGCCCCGGATTTATAAGCAACTTCTGATACTGCTCTTTTTTCTACCTCCGTCACCCCGGAAGGAACACAAATTACAACCGATAGCCTTGAAAAACGATTAGGATTATGAATTTTTTTAATAAAATATTTTAACATTTCAGCAGTAGCTTCAAAGTCAGCTATCACCCCTTCTTTTAAGGGTCTGACGGTAAATATGCCTCGGGGAGTTCTCCCCAGCATCTTTTTCGCTTCCTCCCCTACTGCTAATATCCTATTCCCTCCATCTTTAAAAGCAACAACTGACGGTTCGTATAAGACAATTCCCTTCCCCTTGATATATACAAGGGTGGTGGAAGTACCTAAATCAATTCCTATATTTTTTGAAAATGATCCGAATAGAAAATCTCCCCACATTTCCTATTTCTCCTTTTTCATAAACATATTTTAAAATCTTAAAATATGTTTAACTTGATAAGTTCACAAACAAAAATTATATGTTATAATTCTTATTAGTATATTCTGCAGTCCATTCGGTCTAATACTATCTTTTTAATCCAGTAATAAGTATTTTAAGGAATTACAAAAATGATTAAATTGATTCTTAGCTTAATTATTTTAATTATAACTTATTTTTTAATATTTACCAACCGTCGTATTAGAACAACCTCTACCTTTTTTGGGGCAATTTTAGCTATAATTTTAGGTTTAATAACCTTTGACAAAGCTATCACTTATATAGATTTTAATAAATTGGGTATTATCATTGGAATGATGATCTTTACTATAATAGCAAAAGAGAGTGGAATATTCCAATATTTAGCTCTAAAAACTACCAAATATAGCAAGGGAAATCCTTTAATCCTTTTAATCTCTCTCTCTTTATTAGCTGGTTTCCTCTCCTCTATATTAGATGAAATCACTTCCTTGCTTTTTTTAGCAAATATTACTCTGGCTATTACACATATCTTAGAAATATCCCCTTTACCTTTTCTAATTTCTGAAATTATATTTGCCAACATCGGTGGATTGGCTACTTACATCGGCACCCCGGCCAATATAATGATAGGTTCTGCTGCAAAACTTAATTTCTACGATTTTATTTATCACGCAACTCCTATTTCTATAATACTTATTTTATTTAATGTTTTTTATTTCGTTATTCTTTTTAAAAATACTTTCAAAAAAAGTGATATACGAAATGATATTATTCATCACCTTAATAAAATTGATGAAAGAAAGGCTATCACTAACCTTCCTCTATTTAAAAATTCTTTATTAATCCTGGGTGTTACCATAATAGCTTCATTTTTCTCGCATCTGATTAATTTAAATCTGGCTATTATTTATTTAATAGGGGCGATAATATTACTCTTTGTTAGCCACGATAAACCTGACGAAATTTATGCTCAAATTGATTGGAGGATAATTTTCTTTCTAATTGGATTAAATGTCTTAGCAGGTACCTTAGAAGAAAATGGTCTCATTGAAATTGCATCTTCTAAGCTCCTAACTCTTACTAACGGAAGTATAAACCTTTTAAGTTTTACCATATTAGGGGTATCCACTTTTACCTCTTCCTTTTTCGATAATTTACCCATAATAGCCCTGGCTATTCCCGTAATTGAAAATATTTCTCGCCATCTTGGATCTTCTATAACTGTATTATGGTGGGCACTTGCTTTGGGAGCAAATATTGGAGCTAATGGTACCTTAATAGGAACAGCCTCGAATTTAATAGTTGCTGACATTGCCGAAAAAAATAAACAACCTATCCCTTTCTGGTATTTTATTAAAGTAGCTTTCCCCCTGGTTATACTCAATCTTATCATCGCTTTAATTTATATCTATTTGAGATATCTTATTTAGTCGTTAGTGAATAGTCGTTAGCATAAATACAAAATAACTTAGTTAGCTGGTTAAATTGGTTGCCTGGTTAATCTAATTAACTGATTAGCTAAAATAACGAGCTAACTGGGTAACATCCTCTTTGTTTATTATAGAAGGTTGTCAGCATTTAAAGACAAACTACCTTTTCTCCACAATATTTACATTTCCCATCTTTATCCAAACCCACATTTATAATATTATAACCCGTTCGTTCGATTAAAGTTTTTTTGCAATTTCCACAATAAGTAGTATTAGCTTCCTCATCACAGATATTTCCCACATATACATATTTTAATTTCTTTTGGGCAATATCCCGAGCTTTATATAGTGTGGAAATGGGTGTTGCTTCAATGTCCATCTTATAACAGGGGAAGTAGCGAGAAAAATGCAAAGGTATATCTTCACTTAGAGAAGAAATCCAATCCACCATTTCCTTAATTTCTTCTTCGTTATCATTTAACCTGAGAATCATTAGATTAGTTATTTCTATGTGGCAATATTTTTTAGAAAGCTCAATAGTATTAAGCACGGGGGAGAGGCTTCCTTTAGAATATTTCTGATAAAAGGAATTTCGGAAAGATTTAAGGTCAATATTCATGGCATCAATAAAAGGCAAAAGTTTAATAAGAGGTTCGCGATTAATAAATCCATTAGTAACCAATATATTTTTTAAGTTATTTTTTTTAGCTAACCTGGCTGTATCAAAAACGTATTCATACCAGATAAGAGGTTCAGAATAAGTATAACATATTGCTGGAGAATTATTCTGCAGGGCTAATTGTATTGCCTTTTCGGGGGATAACTCTTCCACTTGAACATCTTTTATATTTGCTTGAGAAATAGTCCAGTTCTGACAGAAAGCACAAGCGAAATTACAACCTATTGTACCCAGTGATAAAACCATTGTCCCGGGATAAAAATGATAGAGAGGTTTTTTTTCAATAGGGTCCATTCCGTAAGAGGAAACCTTGGAATAGATTAAGGAGTAAAGCTTATTATCTATATTTTCCCGAGCCCGGCAAAAACCAACCTGACCTTTCTTTATCAGGCATTCTTTGGGGCAAAGCAAGCATTTTATAATCCCTTTGTCTTTATCGATTAATTCATAAAACATTGCTTCTTTCATTTAAAAAATCACCTCTTCCGTTAATTCACCAATTTACCAATTAGCCAATCCACCAATTTACCGATTAGCCTACCGGTCACCCAGTCCTCCAGTCTACCAGTCAATATAACAAGCAATACGCTAATACTTCCCTTCTATAAACTTGTAACTTGCTACCCCTAACTCGAAACTTATTATCTATTACTAATCATTCATTGTTGTATTCTATCCACTATAGGATATATGCTAATAATATTCTGGCTTTTACTACTTTCTTCACGATATACGATATACGATATACTAATTAAAAATATCTCTTCACTTCAAACCGAAATAATTTTACTTTTTCATCAGGATAAATGCCTGCTTTGCGCTTAGCAATATACAGCTGTTCCTCTACCGTATCTACACCTTCTAAGTCAGGTAGCAATAAACCCTTTTTATAACCACTGCTAACAATTACTCCATATTTTTCAGGATCAAGTTCTGAGACATCAAAAATTTCCTCAGGAAGAGACAAGACATCCACCGAAATAGTTAAATCACCTAATTCAGAAGCTATTACCGGAGAAAAACGAGGATCATCAACAGCAGCACTAATAGCATTCTTTATAATCTCTTGGGCTATATTTTCCTGAATAGGCATAAAAGTTCCTATACACCCTCTTAAATTACCGTTTTTTTTAAGAGAAACAAATACCCCTGCCTTTTGATTAATCATCTCTTCAGGAAGGTCCAGCGGAGGAGTAATTATTTTTCCCTGTTTTATATAATTTTCAATCGTCTCTCTCGCTAATCTACCATAAACACTTTCTTCTTTCGCTTTCATAATTTTATACCACCTTTATTTATTAATCGTTAGTGAATAGTCGCTAGTATATCGTATTGCGTATTGCGTTAATAAAATCAGAATTCAGAAGTGAAAACGCGGTATATTGTGTCCAAAGTAGGACAGGCATTCCCCGTTTTCACGAGGACAGGCCCGCTTGTCTATTTCATGCTATGAGCAATCACTATTAAGCTAAAAGCGAAAAACCATAATTCAAAACTTAAAACCTTTTTTGTATGGTATCTATCGTTCAAGGGGCGGGTTTATCCGACCTATATTTTTTGAGGGTTTAATGAATCAAACCCCTACCTCCTAAACGCTCTAAGTTATTTATTATTCTGGATTCTGACTCCTGACTCCTATTTTCTTCACGAGATACGAGATACAAATTTAGTTTGCGCTTTTCGTTTTTCGCTTTACATTGTTTTAACATATCCTGGGCAACTGTTCTCCGGTTAACATATCGACTATTCTTTTTCCACCAATGGAAGTATTCAGGTATACTTTTCCCTCCGATTTTTTTTCCACTCTGCCGATAATTTTTGATTCTTTTCCATATTTATTTTCTTTCATCTTTTTTAGCATATCGGGGGCAATTTCCAAGGGAATAAAAGCCACCAATTTACCTTCGTTAGCGAGGAACAAGGGGTCATAACCTAATATTTCGCAAGCCGCCCTTACCTCTTCCTGAATAGGGATATCGTCTTCGCTTATCTCTATATCTACCTTTGAGAATAAAGCTATTTCGTTTAAAGTAGTAGATAAGCCTCCTCGCGTAGGATCTCTTAGAACATGGATATCTTTGCTAACTTCTAACATATCTGCCACTAAAGAAGAAAGAGGAGCAGTATCACTTTTTATCTCTGTTTCGAATTTTAAGCCCTCTCTTTCCGATAAAACCGCAATTCCATGGCTGCCAATGGGACCATTTATCATAACTACATCTCCGACTTTAGCATTACTTCCGGAAATATTTACTCCTTCTTTCACTATTCCCACACCTGAGGTATTGATAAATATTTTATCTGCAGCCCCTCTATTCACCACTTTAGTGTCCCCGGTCACAATATCAACCCGGGCAACCACTGAAGCCTCCCTCATACTTAAAACAATCTTTTCTAACAGGTTTAAAGAGAATCCCTCTTCGATAATAAAAGAACAGCTTAAATATCTAGGAGTTGCCCCACACATTGCTAAATCATTGACTGTACCGTAAACTGCCAGCTCTCCAATATTCCCTCCTTTGAAAAATAAAGGGTCTACCGTATAAGAATCAGTAGTATAGGCTAATTTTAATCCTTCGATATTTAATACCGCACCATCATCAAGTCTTTCCAAATAAGGATTATTAAAATTAGACAAAAATAATTTTTTTATTAGATTAAAAGATAATTTGCCTCCACTACCATGACTTAGTAATATTTTATCTTCTTTCATTCTCCTTCCCCTCCACAACTAGTCGCTAGTGAATAGTATTTCGTATTTCGTATTGCGTATCGAGTTAAGAAAATCATAATTGCAATTTTTGTATTTCTATTCTACGCAATACACGATACTCGATACTCGATACTAATTGTATTTATAATACGCGGCACAAGTGCCTTCGGTAGATACCATACATGCTCCTTGGGGGTTTTCGGGAAAGCAAACCTTCCTGAAAAGAGGACATTCGAGTGGGGATATTACTCCTCTTAATACTTCCCCACAACGGCAGCCTTTTGGTTCTTTGGTTTCTTCTATTTCTACTACAAATTTTCTCGCATTAAATTTCCTATATTTATCTTTTACCTCCAAACCGCTAAGGGGGATATTACCTATCCCTCTCCAATTGGAATCAACCACTTTAAATACCTCATTAATTTTATCTAAGGCAATCTTGTTCCCTTCGAGTTTAACTGCCCGTTCATATTGTATTTCTACCTCTGCCCTACCATCTTCAATCTGTTTGATCAGCATATAGATACCTTGAAAAATATCCAGGGGCTCAAATCCACAGATAACACAGGGTACTTTATATTGAGTGGTAATAAAAGTGTAAGGTTGACTCCCGATAATCGCGCTTACATGCCCCGGGCAGATAAAACCATCAATGTTTACTTCTTTACCCTCTAATAAGGCTTTCATTGCGGGAGGCATAATCTTTGCTACGCTTAAAACAGAAAAATTATTAATTCCGTCTTTTTGGGCTTTTAATACAGCGCTGGCTATGGTAGGGGAAGTTGTCTCAAACCCCACTCCCATAAATAGAACTTCTTTAGAAGAATTAACCTTAGCAATCTTTAAAGCATCTAAAGTAGAGTAAACAATTCTGATATCTGCTCCATTGGTTTTTTCTTTTTCTAAAGTAGAGGTAGAGCCCGGAACCCTGATCATATCTCCAAAAGTAGTTATAATAAAATTCTCTCCTCTGGAAAGGGCAATTATTTCATCAATATAGGAAATAGGAGTAACACATACCGGACAACCCGGTCCGGAGATAAGATTAATGTTTAAGGGTAACATTTTCCTGATGCCGTTTCTAAATATAGCTACAGTATGAGTTCCACAAACCTCCATCAAGTTAATCTTTTTCTTAGAAATGCTTTTAATCTGCCGAAGGATTTTCTGGGCTATCTCTTTATTTCTATACTCATCAACATATTTCAATCCACTTTTCCCTCCCAAGCTCTAAATATTTCTAAAGCTTTTTCTTGATCAATTACCTGGATGGCAAAACCAGCATGTAAAAGCACATAATCACCAACTGCAACTTGGGGGATTAGATCTAAACTTGCACTCTTAACAATTCCCCCGATTTCTATTTCAGCGGTATGGTCATCAAATATTTTTTTAACTTTCCCCGGTATTGCCAAACACATCTTTTTTCCTCCTTTAAATGTGAGCTATAAACCAATTGACCAATTGACCAATTGACCAATTATCCGATTTACCAATTAAATTAGTCGTTAGTGAATAGTCGTTAGATTAAATACAAGTTTTTGGTTTTTAGTTTTTGGTTTTTAGATTTTAAATCATCAGTAATTAATCTATTGGGTTTTCTGTCATTACGAACTTTGAATTTGTATAAACACCATCCGCTAATAATCTTCTGACTCCTGAATTCTGGCTCCTGACTTCTTTTCTCCACTCGATACTCGATACTCGATACATTATTTATATCCTACTACAACTGCCTGTCCCAGAGATATTCCACCATCATTAGGGGGAACTTTTCTCTGGATGTATACCTGAAAATCATCCTTTTTCAATAGAGAAATAATTTTTTCCGTTAAATAACGATTTTGAAATACCCCTCCACTTAAAGCAACTTTATTAATTCCGGCACTCTTTCTTATTTTACCACATAAATAAAGAGTAAACTCTGCAATCGTGTTATGAAATTTGGCAGCCATTACCCTTTTATCTATCCCCCCTTTAAGATCTTTAATTATATCTATAAAAATTTCTTGGGGGTCAATAATAAATTCCTCTCCTTCTTTATGGATTCGGAATTTATATTTCTCTTTTATTCCAGATGCACAAAACGATTCTAATTCCGTAGCTGCCTGCCCCTCATAACTTATCTCATCCCTTATACCAATCAACGAGGATACTGCATCAAAAAGACGTCCACAACTGGAAGTAAGCGGAGAATTTATATTTTTATCGATCATCTTTTCAATTATAGATAATTTATCATAACCCATTCTACGATTAAAATCTATATCGAGTGTTTTGGCTTTTGAGCCAAAAATAGAATATAAATAGCTATAAGCCATCCTCCAGGGCTCCATAATGGCTTTATCTCCTCCGGGTAAGGGGTAATATTTTAAATGACCTACCCGTAGATATTCCTTTAGATCACATAGCAAAAACTCTCCCCCCCAAATATTACTATCATCTCCATAACCTGTACCATCATAAGCTACTCCAATTACTTTTTCTTTAATATTGTTTTCAGCCATACAACTTACTATATGGGCATGATGATGTTGAACCCTGACTACTTTTAATCCTTTTTCAACTTTTATTTCCTCCGCGTATTGAGTAGAGAGGTAATCAGGGTGTAAATCACAGGCAATAATTTCCGGGTTTATTCTAAACATTTTTTTAAAACTCATCATAGATTCTTTAAGAAAATTTAAAGTTTCTACACCCTTTAAATCCCCTAAATATTGACTTAAAAAAACATAATTTTCCTTAGAAAAACTGATGGTATTTTTTAATTCCCCACCCAAAGCCAATACTTCCTTTAATTTAAAATCAAGAATTATAGGATGAGGTACATACCCTCTTGATCTTCGAAAAAACACCTTATCGCTATTCATAATCTTTAATACAGAGTCATCACAACGATTAAATACATCTCTATCGTAGAGAAGAAAAAAATCAGCTATCCTGTCTAATTTCTCCAAGACTTCCTGATTATCACCAATGATCGGTTGATCGGTGATGTTTCCACTGGTCATTACCAAAGCGATGAAATTATCTTTTAATAATAGATAATGAAGGGGGGTATAGGGTAACATGACTCCCAAACAGTTATTGTTTGGTGCTATTAAAGGTGAGATTAAATTGTTTTTCTTTTTCCTTAAGAGGACAACGGGACGGGCCTGATTTATTAATAATTCTTCTTCTTTCTTTTTAACTTCACAGTATTGATTAATCTTTCCTAAATCGGGAGACATCAGGGCAAACGGTTTCGTTTCTCTGTTTTTTAATCGTCGTAATCTTGCAACTACTTCATTATTGCTTGCATCACAGGCCAGGTGAAAACCTCCCAACCCTTTAATTGCGCCAATTTTCCCCTTTTTTAAGAGTTTAACAGCTTCCTTTATTGGGTCAATATTCTCTAATCTTTTTTTATTTTGGTAAAGAGATAACTGCGGACCACAATCAGCACAGGCATTCGGTTGAGCATGATATCTTCTATCCTCTATGTTTTCATACTCGCTTTGACATTGTGGGCACATTTTAAAAGTACTCATAGTAGTTTTCTCACGATCGTAGGGGATGTCTTTTATAATGGTAAAACGGGGACCACAGTTAGTACAATTTATAAAAGGATAACGAAAACGTCGATTATGAGGGTCGAATAATTCTTGCAGGCAATCCTTACATATACTTATATCCGGGGAGACCAATACAAAACCATCCTCTTCTTTGACGATACTCTTCTTAATGTAAAATCTTTTATAACCTATTAAAGGAAGTTGGTTTACTTCTATTTTTTCAATCCTGGCCAAAGGAGGAAGCTTCTTTTTTATGTTACTGATAAAATTATTTAATTCTCTTGTTTCCCCCTCAATATCCATTTCCACTCCCTGGTTTGAATTAAGGACCCAACCTGATAAATTGTAATTTTGTACTAATTTATGAATAAAGGGTCGGAACCCAACCCCCTGGACAATACCTTTGATAATTATATTTTTTCTAACTTTCATCTCTTTTTTTTCTTACCTGTTCTCTTAGCCAATCAAACCAGTTATCCAAACCTTCTCCTGTCTTACAAGAAATTTCAAATATCTTTACATTACTGTTTATGTTTAAAGAGTCTTTCTTTATTTTGGCTATATTAAAATTTGTATAAGCTAATAAATCAATCTTATTTATTAAAACCACACTTGCTTTGTGGAATATAAACGGATATTTTATAGGCTTATCGTCCCCTTCGGGTATGCTCACCATCACTACCCTATCATCTTCTCCTAAATCAAATCCTGCAGGACAAACTAAATTGCCCACATTTTCAATAACAAAAAGGTCTGTTTCTTTAAAATTATAATTGCCCAATACACTCTCTACCATATTAGCATCAAGATGGCAAGCTCCGTCAGTGTTTATTTGAGTCACCGGAATATTATATTTTTCTATCCTCTCAGCATCATTCGTCGTTTGAAGATCTCCCTCTACAACTGCAATTTTTAATTCATCCCTCAGGGAATCTATGGTTCTTTCTAAAAGGCTGGTTTTTCCAGATCCGGGAGAACTCATTAAATTAATGGTATAAACTTTGTTTTTATTAAAAAGATCCCTGTTTTTTTGAGCTATGCTATCATTGGCTTTTAAAATATTGGTAAAAACTTTTACTTTGGTCAATTTTCTTTCCTCCATTTATTTATATAGTATATAGTATATCGTATATAGTATATAGTAAAGAAAATATAAGTAGGATAAGCGTCTAACCTATCTATGTCAATCTAAGGATTCGATTCATCGAACTCGCTTTTCTCTTTTAAAAAATAGATTAAGGGTAAAGTTGAATAAAGTTAAAATTATAAAAGACAAATATTTTATTATGATACTAAACGCTATGCGCTAAGCATATACTAACGATTTATTTTAAAATACTTTTCTGCTAAAAGTATTGCTACAAAATCATCATAATGACAGGGGGGCACTCTTAAGGATAAAGGAATAAGCTTATAAATGCCTTGGGGTGGATGTGCCTCAAAGTATTTTTTTCTCGCTTCTAAAGTGCTGAATTCTTCTTCAATTAAAACTATCTTTAATAGAGAAAAGTGGTTTTTCAATCTCTCTTCAATATTTTTGTAATTAGTGCCGTTTCCTAAAATAATTTTATTTATCTTATAAATATTCAAACTATCTTCGATAGTTTTTGTTATCTTCCCTGTGGGGACTACTTCTCTTTGCAAAACACTCAAATTAGAATCCACCACTGCATAGCCACACTTTTTGGTTCCCGGATCAATAGCAATAATTATCTCTTCTTCTGGCATAATTTGTTTAGCAACTCCTTAGGTTAATAATTATACTTCTATTCTTTTATTCTTTCGGGATGAGTATAAACATTCATCCTTTCCCCTCGAACAAATCCTACCAATGTTATTCCTATTTTTTGAGCCAATTCAACAGCCCAATCTGTAGGGGCTGCTCGAGAAATAATCATCGGCACTCGTCCTACAGCAATCTTTGTTAAGATATCGGAAGTTATCCGACAAGAGGTTAAAATTATTTTATCCTCCCGGGGTATATCCTTTAAAAAGGCCTCTCCTAAAATTTTATCGATGGTATTATAACGACTTATATCTTCACTAAATAGTATTATAGAGCCTTGCTGATTAGCTAAAGCACAGCTATGCACTCCACCGGTAAGTTTGAAAAGTATAGCTCTTTTTTGCATAGCATGCATCAAGGAAAATATTATACTGCTTTCAATTTTTAAAAAACTCTTTACTAGTAATAATTTACTTATCAACTTTTCATCTATTATATTAGATTTCCGGGGAATTAAGCTATCTCTCCAAGAGCTTTTCAAGCGTGAGTAAATATTTTTCGCCTTTATTTTAATCATCTTTTGTTCTTCATCTACCACTATAGAGTTAATATCCTCTTTTTTCTGTAAAATACCTGAAGTATAGAGAAATCCTATTCCTAAATAATCATAATCTTCCGGACTACACTTTAAAGTTATTACTTTTTCTTTATTTAAAATAACAGAAAGAAAAGATTCTTGAACTATAATATCTGAAATTTCCTCTTTCTCTTTCTCCCCCTTTATAATTCTGTTGAAGTAAATCTTTTTATAGTTTTGTTCTTTTGGCAATTGCTTTTTTACCCCGTTTTTCTTATCAATTCTTCTGCCCTAATAAAGTCTTCTTTAGAATTAATATTAAAAAAAGAATTAAAATCCGGATCGACCCTCTTTATCTCTTCTTCTTCAATATACCTAACTTTTAAATAAGGAAAAATTCTTCTAATCGATAGAATCCCGGCTTCAATATTTCTCTTCATAACTTCCAAGCAATCTTTACTATAAATAGCACATAAGGGTTCTACATAACTCTTGGCGTAACGAGGAATAATAATATCGTTAAAATCAATCTTATCCCCCATATATCGGAGCAGCTCAACCTTCAAAAAAGGCATATCGCAACCTACTACCAAATTATATTGAGAAGCAGATGCTTTCAAACCAGAATATAAACCCACCAAAAGACCTTTTTGGTAAAATAGATCTGATACTACTTGTTTGTAAGAGGGGTATTTCTCTGGAGGGCCGACTATAATAATATTGCCTCCTACTACGTGCTTGAGTTTTGATATTACTATGTCGATAAGGCGTTTTCCATTTAATTTGAGTATTGCTTTATCTTGATCCGAACCTATCCTGCTGCTTTTTCCCCCTGCTAAAATAATTGCTGTTAAACGGAGTTTTTTTTTATTCTCTTTAATTTTCATATTATATATCATTTCGTCTCGATTATAAAGTTGTAAATTCGTATCGCGTATCGCGTGAAGAAAAAGAAAGGCGCTAGAGAAAAAAGAAGATAGGAAAACAAAAGCAATAAATATTCTTTTCTTTATCTAACTACCCCACTGAAGTTTACAGTAACCTTTTACTTCTTTGTGTGTGCTCAAAATATTATTTTATTAATGTTTTTTTACTTTTACCGCACATACTTTATATTCGGGAATCTTAGCTGCCGGATCCAGGGCAGCATTAGTAAGTAAATTTGCTGCTGCTTCGCGGAAATGGAAACTCATAAAAACCACACCTTTTCCTGATTTTTCAGTAACTTTTGCTTTAGCTTTGATTTTTCCTCGACGAGAGGTTACTTCTACAAATTCTCCGTCTTTAACCCTTAGTTCTTCTGCATCCTGTGGATTAATTTCCACTAATGCTTCCGGATAAATTTCGTTTAATCCTTTAGATCTTCGCGTTATAGTCCCTGTATGGAAATGATATAATACTCGTCCGGTCGTAAGGAGTAACGGATATTCTTCATCCGGCAGTTCGGCAGCCTCTTTAAATTCTACTGCTGAGAATTTTCCCTTACCTCTACTGAATTTTCCTTTATGCAGATACTTGGTTCCCGGATGATTGATATCTAAACAAGGCCATTGTAATCCACCGTTATCCAGTCGATTATAAAACATTCCACCATAAATAGGAGTAAGAGAGGCAATCTCTTCCATTATTTCTGCTGGATCGCTATAGTTCATTTTGTATCCCATCTTTTGGGCTAATTCGCAGATAATCTGCCACTCTGGTTTAGATTCGCCTACAGGCTCAACAGCCTTCCTAATTCTCTGAACTCTTCTTTCAGTATTAGTGATGGTCCCGTCTTTCTCAGCAATAGTAACTCCTGGTAATACTACATCTGCCAATTCAGCAGTTTCAGTCATAAAGACATCAGATACTACTAAAAATTCCACTCTCTTTAGTGCTTCTCGAGCATGATTGAGGTCTGGGTCAGACATAGCCGGATTTTCTGCCATAACGAATACGCCTTTAATCTTTCCCTTATAGGCAGCATTTAATATCTCTACTACAGTTAATCCAACTTTATCGGATAGTTCTACTCCCCAGGCTTTAGAAAATTTTTCTCTAATTTGAGGGTCAATAACTTTTTGGTAACCAGAATAAACATCCGGCAATGCTCCTAAATCGCAAGCTCCTTGTACATTACTCTGCCCACGTAAAGGGTTAACCCCGGCACTTTCTTTCCCTACATTCCCGGTAAGCATAGAAATGTTGGCAGTAGATAATACATTATCTGTTCCGGTAGTATGCTGGGTAATACCCATGGAATAAATAAGGGAAACATTAGGAGATGAGGCATAAATCCTAGCTGTTTTTCGAATATCTTCTGCAGGAACGCCCGTTATTTTTTCCACTATATCCGGGGTATATCTGAGCACCGTCTTTTTTAATTCCTCATACCCTTCCGTTCTTTGGGCGATAAATTCTTTATCTTCTAATCCTTCACTAATAATTACGTTCATTAATCCATTAAATAGGGCTACGTCAGTACCCGGACGTTGTCTTAACCATAAAGTAGCATATTTAACCAGTTCAATCTCCCGGGGATCGGCAACAATTAATTGTGCCCCATTTTTAGTCACCGCTTTTTTAATTTCAAGGGCAATAATCGGATGGTTTTCAGTAGTATTAGAACCCGTAAGATAAATTACCGAGGCATTAGCGATTTCTTTTATTGAATTAGTCATTGCACCACTTCCAAAGGCTTGAGCTAAACCAGCCACAGTCGCTGAATGACACAAACGGGCGCAATGGTCTACATTATTAGTTCCTAAAACCGCACGACCAAATTTCATTAAAAGATAATTTTCTTCATTGGTACACTTGGCAGAAGATAAAACAGCTAAGCTATCATTACCGCTTTCTTTCTTAATCTGAGTAAATTTACTACTTATTAATTGATAAGCCTCTTCCCAAGAGGCTTTTTTTAGTTTCCCATTCTTTCTGATTAAAGGAGCAGTTAACCGGTCTTTATGGTGAATATAATCGTAACCAAAACGTCCCTTAACACAGAGATTAATTCCATTGACTACACTCTCAGGGTTAGAAGTAACTTTTACTACCTTTCCATCTTTAATATTAAAATCAAAATTACAACCTACTCCGCAATAATTACAAGTGGTCTTGACCTTAGTAAATTCCCAGCTTCTTCCTTTTCCTTGAGCAGTTTTATCAATCAAAGCACCTACGGGACAAACAGCCACACACTGCCCACAAGAAACACAATTTGAATATTTTATTTTAGCATTAAAACCAGGGGTCATTTTTGTTTCAAAACCCAAACTATTTCCTAATCCTGCTATAATCTCTGTTTTAGAGCCTCTATTACCGAAGTCAATAGCATGAGTCTGTTGAATTTCATTGCATATTTCTACACATCGACCACATAAAACACATTTATTTAAATCCCTTACTATAAAAGGATTAGTTTCATCTAAAGGTATCTCCCTATCATTTCGTCCAAATCTTGATTCTTTAATGTCTAAATCATAAGCAAGATTCTGTAAATCACAATCACCATTTTTTTCACAAGTCATACAATCTAAGGGATGATTAGAAATTAATAATTCTACAACAATTCTGCGTGCTTTTATAACCCTTTCGCTATTAGTATAAATTACCATTCCTTCTCTTACATCAGTCATACAAGATGCTGATAAAGTGGGTGCACCTTCAACCTCAACCACACAAACTCGGCAAGAACCTGGAGAAAACCCTAATTCAGGCATAGTGCATAAAGTAGGTATTTTAATCCCTGCTCGTTTAGCTGCATCAAGTACAGTTAACCCTTCTTCTACTATTATATCTTGACCATCTAAGTTCAATTTTATTTCTTGCATTATAAAGCTTCTTCCTTTTTCTCTCATAACTGATTTATGTCGAAATTTCTTTTCTAAAAATATTTTTTTCAATGAATTTTTATCAATAACTACAAACCTTTAAAGGACAACCTTTCTTTTGAATATGTTGAGCATATTCGTTGGTAAAAAGCTTTAAAGTATCTAATAAAGAATTTGGAGCAGTCTGTCCTAATCCACAAAAAGAAGTATCTTTCATAGTTTCTCCTAACGATTTTAGAGTTTCTAAATCAGTATCTTCTCCTTTTCCTAAAGCTATTTTCGTTAAAAGGCGGTAAATTATATTGGTGCCTTCTCTACAAGGAGTACATTTACCACAAGATTCATGTTGGAAGAAGCGAGCTATATTTCTTACTATATCTACAATACACCTATCTTCACATAAGACTAACACCACACCTGAACCAAGGGTTAAGCCAGCTTGAGATAAAACCTTATAATCTAAAGCTATATCTACCATATCAGGAGTTAAATAACTTCCTGAAGGACCACCTAACTGAACCATTTTTAATTTTTTCCCTTCAATAATGCCACCACCAATATTATAAATAATATCTTTTAAATTCGTACCCAAGGGCACTTCCACTGCTCCCTGATTTTTTATATCTCCTAAAAGGGTAAGCACTTTAGTCCCGGTACTTTCAGCTAGTCCAATTTTATTATACCAATCTGCTCCCTTTAAAATAATGGAAGGAATATTAGCTAAAGTTTCTACATTATTTATTACTGTAGGTTTATTCCAAAGGCCGGAAGTAGGGGGATAAGGAGGTTTTAATCTCGGCTCCCCTCTTTTCCCTTCAATAGATTCCATGAGCGCAGTCTCATCACCACAAATATAAGCACCTGCTCCTTCTCTAATTTCTATATCAAAAGAAAATTTAGTCCCCAAGATATTTTTCCCTAAATAATTTTGTTCTCTTGCCTTATCGATAGCTTGTTTTATTCTCTTTATAGAAAGGTTATATTCTCCTCGAATATAAATATAACCATATTCTGCCCCAACAGCATGCCCCGCAATAGCCATTGCTTCAACAATTTTATGAGGATCATTTTCTAATACTAAACGATCTTTAAAGGTTCCTGGTTCTCCTTCATCTGCATTGCAAATTATATATTTAGGTTTTTTTATGGCACAAAAAGAAAATTCCCATTTTAAACCTGTAGGGAAAGCTGCCCCTCCTCGACCTACTAATTTTGATTTTTTTACTTCATTAATTACTTCTTGAGGGGTCATCTCTTTAATTGCTTTAGATAAAGCAGTATATCCGCTTTTTAATTTATATTCTTCGATTGATTCGGGATTAATAATTCCACAATTTTGTAAAACTACCTTGTCCTCTTTATTGCCTAGAATATCTGCTCCTAAGCTTGCCGATTCCTTTATTTCTATTTCTCCTCTTTTACATTTATCTATTATTTGATCTAACTTCTTTATATCCAAATTAACATATATACTATCATTCACCATTATTGCTGGGGCAACTGCACAAACACCCAAACAACTAGTTAATTCTAAAGTAAAAAGTCCATCCGTACTAGTTTCTCCTTCTTGAATTTTTAGTTTATCCTTTAAATAATTTAATAAATTCTTACTTCCGGCCATATGGCAAGGAGTACTGGAACAAATTCTTAGCACATATTTTCCTTTTGGTTTTGGGCTTAACAATGTATAAAAAGTAGTAGCTCCATATACTCTACTTAAAGGAATATTTAACTTTTGAGCTACTTCTTCCAACTGTTTAGGAGTAATATAATTTTGGTCTTGGTGAATTTCTCGAAGTATTTGTATTAGATTTTCCGGTTTATTCTTATAATAATTAGTAACTTCGTTTATCTTAAGATCTTCCATCTTTTAACATCCCTTCTTAGTTCCTTTTTTAATATTTTTATAAATCTTATTTAATAATAATCTTTTATCTAAACTCATGTTGTTTCTTGAAAAATTTAATTATCTGATAATTTTATATTAATTAGGGTCTTTTATAATTTTGTGAAAAAAATCACAAAATCAAAACGAAAATAATTTTATCATAAAGACAAGTAATAAGTCAAGCTTTCAAATTCAATAGATAAATCAACATTATGTAATTTAATTTCTGGAGGTAATATTAGGTGGGTAGGAGCAAAATTTAAAATGGCTCTAACTCCACTTTTAACCATCTTATTTGCCACCTCTTGAGCAGAATTAGCGGAAACTGCTAATACTCCAATCATTATATTTTTCTTACGTATAAATTTTTCCATCTCTTCAATATCATAAATATAAACATGGTCTAATTTCTTTCCTATGCTTAGGGGATTATTATCAAAAATTCCTTTGATAATAAAACCTCTTTTCTTAAATCCTCTATAATTTACTAAGGCTTGCCCTAAATTTCCCGCACCGGCAATAATAACCGACCATCTTTTATCTAACCCTAATATTTTTTTTAACTCTATACGGAGATTTCTAATGTAGTATCCCGTACCTCTCTTGCCAAATTGACCAAAATAGGCTAAATCCTTACGAATTTGTGCTGAGTTGATTCCGGTCATCTCTGCAATTTTAGATGAGGAAATAATATAATAATCTTTTTTATTTTCTGCTTCTACTATTTTTTCTAAACAGCGGTAATAAATAGATAAACGATTTATAGTAATATGGGGAATACTTTTTCTCTTTAACATTAGCCTTTCTTTTCTTATAATGTAATTATAAAAATAGAATCATCTAATTCCTTTAACTTTTATAAATAAAAAGCAACCTAATTTATACATTATTCAAATTTCTTTTACGGCAATTTATGAATTATCCTAATATAGATTACTCTTGCAACAAATTCAAATTTGATCCTATCTTCATCTTTTAAATCTTATGCTCAGTTTTTTTATTATTTCGTAGTTAAGGTAGTTTCCCTTCTACAACGGGCACAAAGAATTTTTACCCGATCAGAACGTCCCTCGTCTTTTAATGCTGATATAATATTCTCATCTACAATCCCAAGGCTTTTTAGGCGGGACAGATAAAGGGTAGGATTTGAATAGGTTAATTCACCTATTTTTTCAGATATCCACTTTAAATGGTCCTTACAGGCAATAGGTTTACCACAGATTTCACAAAGCTGCAGCTCTTTCTCTATCCTTTCATCGGATTCGCTGCGGTCAAAAAATGAAAGTTCCCAATCGTTAGTTAATTTGACCCCTTCGTGATTAACAATACATGCAGCCTCACACTGTCCGCAGAATATACAGGTATCCGTATAATGGATTATAATTCGTTTGGCATTAGCATTCTCATCTACTATATCTTTATGGTCAATTGCTCCTACGGGACATACTTCACTACACGCAAGACAACCAACACACTTTTCTTGGTTAAATTTAGGCTGACCCCTGAAATTTGGATGAGCCGTATGCGGTTCCATGGGAAATTTAGAAGTATATGGTCCCTTGATAAATGCTTTTATCGCTTCTATTAACTCTCTTACTTTTGGAAGTTTCATATTATAATTATATCCTTACTTAATTCTTAATTTTGCTTTAAGCTTCTCCCTCTTTATCTTCCGCATATTTATCAACAATGCTGTCTTTCCAGAGTTTTACTCCTGCTCTATGTGCACCTCTAGTTATAGCATGTGCTGCCACAGGAGCTGTTAAAGCAAGAAATATCATACATAAGAGCGATTTCATTCCAGCGGCAGTAAATCCTACTATAAGAAACACGCCAAATAAAATACTGCAGGTACCCAGAGTAACGCACTTTGTAGCTGCCTGCAGACGACAATATACATCCGGAAGACGTACAAGCCCCAGACACCCCAAGACATCAAAAGTTAGACCTATACCAATAAATATCAAACCTATAATCTTAATCATCAAACCCTTTTCCCTCTAAATATTTAGAAAGCGCAAGTGCGCATATAAAACTCTGAAGCGCCCATGCTATTCCTATATCTATGTACCAGGACCTCCCTGTTGAAATAGTCAAAACCGCGCATAATCCGACAATCATAATACCCATAATGTCGACGGCAACTATCCTGTCAGCTCCGGTTGGACCTCTCCATACTCGGTAAAGGCATAAAATACATGCCAGAATAATTATGTAAAGGCATCTACCTAAAAACCCAATATAGGGAAGGTCGGGATAGAAAAGAAATGGCAGCGGGTATATTACAATTAAAATAACAATCCCCACTAAAAAAATCATTCCTATAAACCATCTAAATACCTTCATATCTTACCTCTAATCAAAAATCTTTTTCAATATTTTTTCAAAGCGTTCAACAATAATTTTCGTGGCAGATTCAACATCTTTTGTCTTTACGTCAATCCAGTGTATATACAGAATACCATTATCTTTATCTATATCAACACTCATAGTACCTGGTGTTAAGGTTATGGAGTTGGCTAAAAATGTCAAGGCCGTATCTGTCGTTAATTTAGTCCTTACTTTAACTATCCCTGGATTTATAGGTAACCGAGGATGCAAAACCCGATATGCAACATCCAGATTAGCCTTAAAACATTCCCATAAGAACATAGGTACATAATAAACAAAGAAATACCAGTACCGCGATGGATGTAACAACACATGTGGCCGGGTTATAAATAAATCTCCTATCATAAAGGTAACAAATGCAGAAACAAATCCACCAACAACAAGGTGCTGCCAATCCGGTACCCAGTCTAAAAGACACCAGGTTATAAATGTTACGAAAAACATAATTATTCTACTCTTCATCTACTGTATCCCCTTAAAGATTATATCAGCATATTTTGTACCTTCTAAAAGTACGTCAGAAGCGGGCTTAAGAAAAACCTCGTTTATATTAGGAATGAGTAAAACTCCTCCAACTACACAAATAAGCGCTAGAATTACCATCGCTATTTTCATAAAAAAAGGTACTTCCTTTATTTCGCTCCATTTCTTCCTCAGTTCACCAAAGAAGGCATACTTCATAACCTTGGTAAAAGATGCTAAAGTTAATATGCTTGCTAAAACAGCCCAGAAAGCATATCCTAAGCGATTAGCCTGCACAGCTGCGATTATAATAATTAATTTACTCCAGAAACCATTAAAAGGAGGAATACCTGCAATTGACATAGAGGCAATAAGGGTGGTTGTACCAGTAACAGGCATTTTTGTCATTAGTCCTCCCATTTTTTTCAAATCTCGCGTACCGGTAGCATATTCCACTGCTCCTGAATTTAAAAATAGCAATGATTTAAATACGGAGTGGTTAAAAAGATGGAACAAACCTCCTATTATACCAAGCGGGGTGCCCAGACCAATTCCCAGGATAACATACCCAATCTGACTTATGGAGTGGTAGGCCAGAAGTCGCTTAAAATCCCATTGCCCAATAGCTAAAAATACTCCAATAACCATCGACAAAGTTCCTAGAATCATCAATATTGAAGAGAATGAAGAATTTATTCCAATTATATTATAGAAAAACCTGCATAATGTATATATTCCCAGTGATTTTATCAATACACCCGAAAGCATTGCCGATATAGGAGCCGGTGCGGATGGATGGGCATCCGGAAGCCAGGCATGAAAAGGAACAAGCGCTGCCTTAAGCCCAAATCCCATAATAAATAAGATGCTCACCATAATAACTATATTACTCATGCCTTTTTGTGCCAGGACATTTGCCATATCCGCCATATTCAATGTAGAGGTATAGCTGTATAAAAACACGATCCCCAGAAGAATAAAAAGTGAACCTACGGTACTCATTACAGTATATTTAAAAGCCGCTTCAAGTTCATGACGTTCCGTACCAAAAGCAACTAAGGCATAACTTGCCACAGAGGCTATCTCTAAAAATACAAAGAGATTAAATATGTCACCGGTTACCACTACCCCGTTCATCCCAGCCACCATCAGCAGGAATAATGTATAAAATTTCCATTTCGAGGTAAATCTCTTCATATAACTTATTGAATAAATGGAAACGAAAAACGCTATCAGATTTACAGTTATCAGCATAAAGGCCGCCAAACCGTCTAATACAAGGGCTATTCCAATGGGTAACTCCCAGCTGCCAACACTATATACAAGAGTGCCTTTTGTAACTATCGTCCACATAGCAAAAACAGAAAGACTTAATAAAATGAGTGTTGTTATGTTTCCTATTACATCTGGTACCCATTTTAATTTCTTACCAATTATTGAAATTATAAATGCCCCTAATAGAGATATAGCCACAAAAAGTGGTATTATGTTAGATATGGCCATCATCCTTTGAGCTCCTTAATTTTCGTAATATCAAATGTCCCGTACTTTTCATAAATTCTCATCGCTAAAGCTACTAGCAATGCTGTTGTTGCCAGCCCAATTACAATTGAAGTAAGGACAAGCGCCTGAGGAAGAGGATCAACCATGTTGACAATTTCAACATCAGATGAAAGAATTGGAGACCTTCCTCCCATACGATAAGCTACCAGTATAAAGAAAAGATTCACAGCGTATTCTGCTATGATAATTCCCAAAATAATCTTGATAATATTTCTTTTTCTTAAAATGCAATAAAGTCCGCAACAGAAAAGCATAAGACAAAGCAGATATATTATCATTCTTTTTTCTCCCATTCAAATTTTAATAA